>Ga0194038_1000016_pt1 | contig 92835 bp, 102 predicted proteins | sample JunL226m_MetaG_FD_148630 | JGI IMG/M metagenome (GOLD analysis project Ga0194038, IMG submission 148630) | Anoxic zone freshwater microbial communities from boreal shield lake in IISD Experimental Lakes Area, Ontario, Canada - Jun2016-L227-6m | ecosystem: Environmental > Aquatic > Freshwater >... | reverse complement strand
ATATGACTAAGTATGTAGAACTTGTTGTGGAGGATTTGCGGACGCGGGTTCGATTCCCGCCGACTCCACCATTTTGAAGTATGTAACAGTCCAACGCCACCCACCAGGGTGGCGTTTTTCTTTCACAAAAGCATTATTCAATCATATGCATTAATTAAATTGATAACTCATGCCTGCTTGAAAATTCAGAGGGGCTCCTGCAAAGATTCCATCAGGACTTCGACTAGATATATATCTCTTATCAAATAGATTATTGACGACTCCAAATACCTTCCAATCTTTATTAATAGCATAGTTGGCGCTCCAATTGACGGTTGCAAATGCAGGCACTTCACCTAAAGTTCCAATCGCATTCTGCGCAACGGTATTTGCTGAATCCGCATATTGATCAGATATATAGTTCAGACTCACTAAAGTGTTAAAACCATTCTTTTCATAACTTACACCTAAGTTGGAGATCAGTTTGGGCGTATAGGGAATGCGATTACCGTCTCGGCCTAAGGAATTCGTGCCGACAAACTTTGCTACTGGGATATAGGTGGCGTTGCCGTTAATACCCCAGCCATGACCAAGCACATATCCAAGGGCTAACTCAGCACCTTGATGCAAACTTTTCCCTCCATTGGCTTTCGAGATTCCTGCAGCCAAGCTTTGGTTCACAATTTGATTACTAAAGTTCATGCTAAAAACTGCTGAATCATATGAAAAAGTCCCTGATTTTCCGCGCAAGCCCAACTCCATATTGGTGGAGCGTTCAGGCGCTAACTGCTGATCAACTCCCTTATCGTCAATCGCAGTGGCTAGTTGTGCTGGCGCAAAACCTTTATAAATACTGCCATATGCTTGCGCCTGAGGTATTAACTGCCAAGTAGCACCAATCTGCGGAATGGTTTCTACATTCTTAGCACTCCCAGATTTTCCAGTAACAACATTTGAACGCGTCTGGTTGTAGGTTTCAACTCGCAGACCCGGAATGAGAGCAAAGTCCTTGCTCAGCAAGAAGCGATTTTGTGCATACACCGCCACCGAATTAGCCTTGTTATCTTCCTGTGAAGAAAGTCGACCAGAGTAAGCAAAGGTTTTGGAGTTCACCAATTGATTGATTTGAGACTCAGTATGTAAACGTAGTCCAAATTCTGCTTCGTTTGAAATACCTAAGGCCTTATATGCATGGCTTAAACGAGAATCGAGGCCTAGCATTTGAAACTCCCGATTACGGCCAGTCTGACAATCCGAACCCTGATTGCAGGCCTTAAATACCGTGGCATCTTGTGTGCGCTTAACAATACTTTGTCGCCAATAGTCTCGGGATAGCCTGCTCCAATACATTAAGGTATTGATTTTGGTATCTGAATTAAATTCGACAGTGTGATTGAGATCTACTGCATTTCTTTGGGTGATGAAACGGTCATTCGGCGCAGGATTCTCACTCAGACCAGAAGCGTATTGATTGGGGCGCAGGCCCACATAAGAAGTATTTATATTGTTATCGTAATGAGTATATTTGAGACTTAGCCACTGATTCTGCGCAATCTCGATGCCGCCTTTCATCAAGATGTCGTACATCTTAAAACCATTACCTTGGTATCCGTTTGACTCAGACTGAATCAAATTGATTCCGCCGATTGCACCATTAGACGAAGACTTACCCCCTGCTTCAATCTCTACCAAGCGATACCCATAATTACCCGCCTTACCAGTTAACTTAAATCCTTGGGATGGTGTTTTACTGAGGTAATTTACAACGCCACCAATATTAGATGGCCCATATTTCAGGCCTGATGCTCCCTTTAAAACTTCAATCCCGCCGATTTGCTCTACCGGTGGACTGTAATAGGAGGCATTAGAAATAAAGAGGCTTGGTTGAATTGGGGCGCCATCCTCAAGCAGTAGAACCTTTGAACTGCGACTGGGATTTAAGCCACGCATACCAATATTGGGGATGGACCCTAAGCCGCCTTCATCCCCACGAACATTGACACCAGGAATCGTCTTTAATACATCTTGCAAGGACTGAGGCTGTAACTCCTCCATTCTCTTTTGATTAATAACATCAACCGTGCCCGGAATTTTGCTCAGGGCATTCTCCTCTCGCCCAACAATATCGATTCTAGGTAATTCGATATCTTGAGCCTTAGCCCAAACTGAAAGGGAGCTTCCACACAGCAAAGCAATCGAGGAAATCCAAACTAACTTATTTCTAGGGTGAAAAACACCTTGATGGTTCATATACTATCTCCAGTGATAAAAACAAAAAATCGCTGGCTATATGCATATGAAAATGCTCTTGCTGGCTAATAACTTAATTCATATTTACTTCGTCAAAATGAGTTTTCCTGATTTAGTGATACGTAGTTGATATGAATGTCCATCATGCAGAATAAAAATCTGCTTCATATGCCCCATGAGAGTTTCACTAGAAATAGTCTTAGGCAAAAGATGGGGGGATTGAATGTAAGCTGATGCTAGATTCGAAGTATTCTGTTCGCTCAAATACTAGCCCTCTAAAGTAAAGTGAACGGGAGTCTGAAAGCACTGCGAAGAAACGCTGATGGCGGATGATTTCATTGGCGTAAATCTCCACAACACCAGGGCTTTAAGTGCAGATTGATCCAAACCTTCAAAGCCTGAGCTCTTAGTAATACCAGCTTGATCCACAGTACCTTGCTCGTTTACGCATAACCTCACGATCACCAAACCCTGCTCTCTAAGTCGCCTACTTGCCAGTGGGTAATGGGGTTTAGGACTATGCATGGCTGGTCTAGCGGCACCATCTCCCGAATGACCATTCCCTTGGCTATCACCAAATGCAGGGGATTCATTTTGAGGGTTGGAACTGTAACTTTTAGCATTTGAAGATGCTTTTACTAGAGGTACAGCGTCTGATTTTTTACGCGCAGCTGATGGCGCACTATCACCGAATAGGTTAACCATAAGAGCGCCCGGCACAGATGGATTAACCCTCATGAGAGGCGCCCATAAAAGCCCTAGTAAAACGAATAAATGAGAGATCACTACGCCTGAAATGAGCAATGCATTTCTAGGAAATAGACTACAGAGCAAATGACTTCCTTAAACTATCAATGAGAAAAAAATGCTGCTTACTTACTGACAAGACTTACAGTAATGAACTATAGTTCTCAAGGATTTTAAGGGTGATGTAGTTGATTAACAACCATAATCCTAATGGGGCCGAGGCTTATAGGGATATTTGGTGTGCTACTACTTTGAAGCTAAACGCCAGAGCGAAGTCATTTCTTTAGATCTGGCTGCATGCAGTGCCTCTATTTTATCAAATACCTTTTGATGTTGTGGTTTGGTATCTAAACGTGCGATCACTTTCAAGCCAGCAGCTTCAATCCAAATAAGCAGCTCTTCTCTACTGCGCAGACCTAAATGCTCAGCGAGATCAGAGAGAATCAGCCAACCTTCCCCACCAGGCAACAAGTGATCTTTTAGCTTACTCAAGAACCCTTTTAACATTTGGCTTTCTGGGTCATATACAGCCTGCTCTAGTGAAGAGCTAGGTCTTGCTGGCAGCCATGGTGGATTACAAACAATGAGCGCCGCCTTTCCTTCTGGAAATAAATGGGTCTTGAGAATTTTAATCTGGTCATTTAAGTTCAAGCGATTGATATTTTCCTTGGCACACTCAATAGCGCGATCGTCTTGATCGGTTCCAATAATCTGCTTGATCTCTCGCATTGCCAAAACAACCGATAGGACGCCTGTGCCCACACCAATATCAAATGCAATCGATTCCTTCTTGATGGCGACTGGTAATGGCGCTTTGAGAACCAATTCAATATATTCCCCGCGGATTGGCGAGAACACCCCATAGTGTGGATGAATACGAATCTCTTCATCATCCCTAGCTAAAACAGGTACGCCTTTCTTGCGCCACTCATGAGCGCTGATGACGCCAAGCAATTCCCGGAGGGATATGACATAAGGCTCAGCCTTTTCTCCATAAGCTTCAAGGCAGGCCTGCGCTACATCTGGTGCACGCCTTAATGAAATACTGTGGTCAGCATTGATTGGGATGAGCACCATACCCAAAATGCGCGCCCTTTGTGATTGCGCTAAGCGATGTAGATTAAAGGTATCTAAAGGGCTTTTCGTTTTCTCTTTTGCAACTCTGTCGACTCTAGAAGATTTCTTGGAAGGCTTATCAACTCTTCTGACTAAAGCTTGTAAAAGTTGTCTGGCATTCTGAAAGTCTCCCTTGTAGAGCATCGCAGTGCCTTCACATGCTAAACGGTAAGCTATATCCGCTGTGAGGGTGTCATCTGCAATCTGAAATTTTTTATGGGGTGCAATACCATTTTCTGAATGCCACTTTGCAGAGTAAGATTGCTCACCCTCCTTCCAATGCATCATGAGATCATCAAGCAGGAGGATGATCTTCTGGATGAATATCCAAAGCGATCAAGAAACGAGACACCATGTTGTAAGCGGCAATTACGGTTACGAGCTCTACCGTATTGGTACTACCGAGTTCTTTTTGCAAACGTTTCATCAATTCGGGCTCAACTTTAATAGTGCGCGTCATTTGAAACGTTAAATCCGTAGCGTCATTTTCTAGTTGTGTGAAGAGATTTCTTGGGAAACTGGCTTGACCAATCAATCTGAGTCCCTGGACTTGCTCTTCAGTGCCACCAGCCTTCTTAAAAGGAGGCGCATGATGAAAAAATTCATACTCTGCACCATTGAGAACTGCTACGCCGCACATTGCTAGCTCACGTAACTTGGGGTCTAAAGATAGGTTATTACGGATCTCACCGACGAAATGATTCCAGCCCTTAGCAATCGGTGCGCTGTGTAAGAGCATACGATCTAAGTTAATAAACTGACCGCCACGCCTTTCGCGAATAGCGGCCACTAGTTCAGCGGGCTCAGCCAAATCCATCGGTTGATAGGGAATTAAACGTTCTGACATAGGCGCTTTCGACTAATTCGTTTCTTTAATGTTGTTCTCAATAACAAACTTACCCCAAATACCAATTTGCTTACCAATGAAGTCACGTGCAGTCTCAGGAGAGCCGCCAACAATTTCAATTCCTTGTGCCTTGAATTTCTCAGCTACTGCTGGAGTCTTCAAAGCCTTATTGAGGGCTTTATTCATCGCATCCAAAATTGCAGGTGGAGTTTTACCTGGAGCTAAGACAGCCCACCAAGCTGGGGCACTAAATCCAGGAAAGCCACTTTCAGCAACTGTTGGTACATTAGGTAAACCTGGAACTCTTTTGGTGGTTGTAATCACCAAAGGAATCAAGCTGCCACTCTCAATATGAGGTTTTACTAAAAACTCTGAGCCAATCGCCAACTGCACCTGCCCACCAAGTGCATCCTGCATTAAGGGACCACCGCCTCGGTAAGGAATGTGATTCCAATCAAAACCTGCTTGCTTCGCAAGACGTGCCATTGCTAAGTGGCCTAAGCTACCAATACCAATCGAGCCATAGCTAAATTGTTTACCTGTTTTAGACATATCCACTAATTGCTTGAAGCTGGTAATGCCAGAGTTTTTGCTTGCCACCAATACCATTGGTGATGTTCCCACCAGAATGACCGGAGAGATATCTTTAATCGTGTCATAGGGAAGTTTATCTTTGAGACTTGGATTGACACCATGAGTATCAAACACTACCGCAAAGGTATAACCATCCGGATCAGCCCTTGTCATTGCGGAAGTACCAATCACACCAGATGCACCCCCAATATTTTCAACAATCACGTTTTGCTTTAATTCTGATTGCAAAACAGGTGCCAGAACACGAGCCACTTGATCAACTGATCCACCGGGTGGAAATACTGCAATCAGACGAATCGGTTTTTGGGTAGGCCAGGACCCCACTCCAGTACTTTGAGCCAGAACTAGACTTCCGGTTCCCAGAGTCATTAAGGCTATCAACAGGGCTCTTTTGGCTATTGTTACTAGATACCGCATGGCTTGTCTCCTTTGCATAAGACCTCAAGATTAACACCCCTATAGCCCATTTGTTCGATAATGTCGAAGTAGCGTGAAGAGAGAGAAAATGAAGTCGATTTTGAATATTGCCGCATATTTATTTGTCAGCCTTGATGGGCTGCCAGACTTGCGCACCAAAATGCAGAATGAATGTAAGGCTAGAGAGCTAAAAGGCACTATTTTGCTCACTGGTGAGGGTATCAATCTGTTTCTGGCTGGGAAAGAACCAGAGTTACGTGGCTTTTTGGATTGGCTACGAGCAGACCCTCGCTTTAAAACTCTCGAAACTAAAGAAAGCTGGTCTGAGGAGCAACCCTTCAAAAAGATGTTGATCAAACTCAAAAATGAAATCATCCGCATGAACCATCCGATGATTCGTCCAGAAGAAGGTCGCGCCAATTTCATTACCCCCAAAAAATTACAAGAGTGGCTTGATCGCGGTACCGATGACTTAGGACGCCCCGTGGTCATGGTGGATACTCGAAATGCCTTTGAAGTGGAATACGGCACTTTTGAAAATGCCCTGCACTTCAATATTGAAAAGTTCACCCAATTTCCTAAGGCAATTTCAGCGCATAAAGAAGCGCTTGCAGACAAGACCTTGGTGAGCTTTTGTACTGGCGGAATTCGTTGTGAAAAATCAGGTCTCTATATGCGCGAGATTGGCATGCAGCATAGCTATCAACTAGAAGGTGGCATCCTCAGATATTTTGAGGAAGTAGGCTCTGCACACTACCAAGGCAGTTGTTTTGTCTTTGATGAGCGCGAAGCTCTTGAGCCCACTCTAGATTCCATCCCAATTGAGCACTCGATTAGGAAAAAACTTAAAGCGGGTTAGCTTATTTAAGTTGACTTGCCCACCAAGGTCATGTGCTCCACATGCGGTGGCTTTGCAAAGAAAGGCCCAACGATGGCACGCCAATCGGCAAAGGCTGCAGATCCTCGAAAATCCACTGTATGGCTCTCTAAGCTATCCCAATAAATAAGCAACAAGTAGCGGGATGGAGTTTCCATGCTGTGATTTACCTTGTATCCCTTAAATCCCTTTGCTTTAGAGATTACTGTCTCCACTCCTCGCAAAATGGCCTCTTCAAACTCTTTCTGCTTAGCTGGGTCAATTTCTATGTCGCAATGTTCCAAAATCATGGTATTTCCTTAATCAAAATAGATTTGTCATCAATAGTAAAATTACTACGTAAGATTACCTTAATACATCACAATAATCTGGATTTGAGACATGTCTAAAACTAGCAATCGGCCGCCGCCGATTTTTTTATCCTGTATTGCCGCTATTGCTAGTTTAACTATTAGCATAGGGGCTCAGGCGCAAAATACTGCTACAAGCTACCCAATTAAACCCATTAAGCTCATAGCACCCGTTGCCGCTGGTGGGGGTCTAGATAATATTGCTAGAGCAGTTGCAGAAAAACTCTCTCGCTCTCTTGGTCAAACAGTCGTGGTTGAAAACATGGGTGGTGGGGGTGGTTCCATTGCCTCCCAAGCAGTTGCAAAAGCTCCAGCGGATGGCTATACCTTGATGATTGCCTACGTAGGCACTCATGGCACCAACCCTGCAGTTCGTAAGCTTCCTTACGATGCGATTAAGGACTTTACAGCCATTGGCATGATTGGCGCCACACCAAACGTATTAATCATCAATCCAGAGCTACCGATTAAAAACTTTAAAGAATTTATTGATTATGCTAAAAAGAATCCTGCCAAACTCAGTTATGGTTCAGCGGGTCCTGGCACCCTCACCCATCTGGGTATGGAGCAATTGAAATTGGCCGCAGGAATATTTATGGTGCACGTGCCATATCGTGGTGTAGGTCCTGCTTATACAGACTTACTAGCTGGTCAGACTCAAGCGATGTTCCCCACTCTATTTGCAGGGCTGCCCTACATCAACTCCAATCGAGTCCGTGGCCTTGCTGTTACCGGTGCTAAACGAAGTCCAGCAGCACCCACTATCCCCACCTTTAAAGAATTGGGATACAGCGGCTTTGATGGTCAGCAATGGTATGGCGTGGTTGGCCCTGCTAATTTACCGCCTGCAATCGTTGCCAAATTAAATACAGAACTCAACCAGGTATTGGCCTTACCTGACTTCTCAGAAAAAATGACGAGTGAGGCTATGACTTTAATGCCAATGACACCAAACCAATTTAGCAACTACATCAAAGACGATATCGCACGCTGGGCTAAAGTTGCCAAAGATCGCCATATTGAAATCGACTGATTCAATCTATTTAACTACTCTTTACATTCTTACCATTTATAGGAAATCATATGTCTCACGCTATCGCTGCAGCAGCTGATCTGAACGCCCCACCTGTCACAAAAATTCTTGCAGAGTTTGTTAGCTCTCACCCAAGTCAAGGATGGGCGCCTGAAGTCGATCATGAGGCGCATCGCACTTTTCTAAACTGGTTAGGCTGCGCCATTGGTGCTGCCAACCACGAGAGTGTTGAATCTTCTTTGGCGGCTATTCGAGAATTTCAACCAGCCCCACAAGCCAGCATCTTGGGGCGCAAAGATAAAGTTGATATGGGTGGCGCCGCTCTCATTAACGGCATTAGCTCACATACCTTTGACTTTGATGACACCCACCTTAAGACCGTGATTCATCCTGCAGGCCCAGTAGCTTCAGCCATCTTGGCACTAGGTGAGCACACTAATGTGAGCGGTCGTCAGATCATCGACTCTCTTGTTCTCGGAATTGATGTTGCTTGCCGAGTGGGTAATGCCATGTATCCAGATCACTACCACCGTGGCTGGCATATCACTGGCTCTACTGGTATGTTGGGTTCAGCAGCTGCATGTTCGCGCCTCATGGGTCTTAATCTGCAGCAAACGACTATGGCTTTGGGCATTGCGGCTTCACAACCAGTAGGTATGCGTGAACAATTTGGCACAATGACTAAGCCTTTTCATCCAGGTGGTGCTGCACGCGCAGGACAACTCTCAGCACTCTTAGCTAAGCATGGCTTTACTGCGAGTCCAAAAGCATTAGAAGCTGGTCGCGGTTATATGCAAACTGTATCCACTAAATGCGACTGGTCAGAAATTGATCGCGCCTTAGGCAAATCCTTTGAGATTTCATTAAATACTTACAAACCTTTTGCTTGTGGCATTGTGATTCATCCAGCAATTGATGCCTGTGCGCAATTGCGCGCCCAAGGCGTGAAGGCCGAAGATGTTGAGCGTATTGAATTACGTGCTCATCCACTCGTTCTAGAGCTCACTGGCAAGAAAACTCCTAAAGATGGTCTTGAAGGGAAGTTCAGCGTGTATCACGGTTGTGCCGTAGGCTTGATCTTTGGTCAAGCTGGAGAAGGCGAATATGCAGACGACATTGTGAACCGCCCCGATGTCGTAGCTTTGCGTGCCAAAGTCAATGCGACTACCGACACTGCTATTAGTGAAGCCTCTGTCGATGTCAAAGCCTTTCTTAAGAATGGAAAAGAAGTGCACATTTTTGTGAAGAATGCGATTGGCTCAGTAGAAAACCCAATGACGGATGCCAATTTAGAACAGAAGTTCACAAACCTTGCGCAGCCAGTGATTGGCAAAGAAAAGACTGGTCAACTCATTTCTGCGCTCTGGAAATTAGGACAAGCACCCGACCTTAAAAAAATTCTGAGTCTTTGCACACCAGACTAATTCACTAGAAAGTATTTGATATGGCTTCATTTCCAAACATTGTCATCCTCGGAGATTACGAACAGGCATTACGTCGGTTTTCTGATTGGGATAAATTAGAGCAACGCGCAAATCTCACTTTTCATCACAAGCCTTTGCGAGACGAAGCTTTGTATGAAGTCGTTAAAGATGCTGATGCCATTGCGATTGTGCGAGATCGCTCACCCTTTAACGAGGCCATGATTGCGCGCTTACCAAAGCTAAAGTTTTTGATGTTTACTGGTGAGCGTAATGGCACACTTGATGCGTCTGCTCTAGTGGCGCGCAATATCCCAATGGCATGCTCACCTGGTGGCCCCTCTAAAGAAACTACTGCAGAACTGACATGGGCTTTAATTTTGGGAGCATCTAAGCGACTGATTGAACAAAACAGGTTGATCGCTTCTGGTGGTTGGCGTGATCAGCTCTCCGTTCTTCCAATGCTCTCTGGCGAGCGCTTGGGAGTCATGGGACTGGGCGCTATTGGTAGTCGTGTAGCACGAGTTGGCGCAGCCTTTGGCATGGAAGTAGTGACCTGGAGCCCACGTATGACGCCAGAACGTGCTGCTGCCGAGAATGCTAAATCAGTGAGTCTAGATGAGTTACTCAAGACTTCCAAGATCGTCACGATGCACCTAGTGGCCGGCCCTGGCACCAAAGGATTAATTAGTACAGATCAATTAGCTTTAATGCGCCCGGATTCCTTATTAGTAAATACCTCACGCTCTGCCTTAATCAATATGGCCGATCTTCAAAAAGCACTTACTGCAGGAAGACCTGGGCAAGCTGCGGTTGATGTATTTGATATGGAGCCACTCCCAGAAAATGATCCACTGCGCAATACGCCCAACTTATTGGTAACACCGCATCTTGGATTTATTGCTGAGCCAATTTTTGCTGCCTTCTCTAAAGGCATTACAGAAACTTTGGAAGCCTGGTTGGATAACAAGCCAGTGCCCCATCCATTCAAGCCACAATAAGAAAAAATAAGTCTTCGTTAACCTTAGTAATTTTGAAAACACTCACCCCTAAGCAACTCTTCATCAGTTTTAGCAAGATCGGCATGTCTGGCTTTGGGGGAGTGCTTCCTTGGGCCCGTCGGACACTCGTTGAGCGTGACAAGATTTTGACATCTGAGGAATTCAGTGCCATTTTAGGTATCTGCCAAATTGTTCCTGGTCCCAATATTATGAATCTCGCAGTTTGCGTGGGCTCTCGATTTGGTGGTGCAAGGGGTGCATTAGCCGCAACCCTCGGTTTATCTTTAGGTCCGATTGCAATCGTCTTATGCTTAGCTCTTTTATATGAGCACTATAGCTATCTCGAATCCGTTAAGGGGCTGCTTCGTGGAATCTCAGCGGTGGGTGTTGGCTTAATAGCTTCAACCGGCTTCAAGATGCTGAGGGATGAGTTCCGCTACCCAGCAATGCTTCTGGTTGTCCTTCTGACCATTATTGCCGCTACCGTATTTCATCTTGGCTTAGGCTATGTAGTCTTGCTAGTTTCACCAGTCGCGATCTTTATAGCAAGAAAAAAGGCGCAGGCTCTATGAGTATTCTGCTGAGCCTTTTCTTAAAACTATCCGCTTTTTCACTCGTCGCCTTTGGCGGTGTCAATGCCCTATTGCCCGTCTTATTTAATCTCGCTGTTCATCAAGAGCATTGGATTGATGTTCAGACGTTTTCAGACTACTTTGCCATAGCCCAAGCTGCGCCAGGGCCTAACTTTATGACTGTCACCCTCATCGGCTGGCATATTCATGGAGTTCTTGGGGCGCTTCTCGCTACCCTTGCAATAGCGTGGCCATCATCAATTCTGATTTATTTCTTACAGCGCTTCATCATGGGAATCAAAAATCCAATGACTAAGCAAATGATTCAATATTCTGCAGCCGCACTCGCAATTGGCTTAGTACTCTCCTCTGCATGGGAGATTGCCCTGCAAATCAATCACAGTCCAGCTGCCTACGTCTTGACGATCAGCACAATAGCGATTACCGTCTTTACACGCTGGCATCCGCTATATCTGATAGCGATTGGTGGGGCCTTAGGTGTCTTAGGATTCATTTAAATTTGAATTAGGGTTTAGGCATGCGATTCATTCAAAGAATTTTTCTTACTGGACTCAGCCTTGGGGCAATTCTTTCCCCAACTTCTTTTGCACAAAGCAATTACCCTACGAAGCCGATTAACTTTATCGTGCCCTATGGTGCCGGTGGAGGAGCTGACTCTCGTAGCCGTCAGATCGCTCAGAAGATGAGTGTGATCCTCAAGCAGCCCATCATTGTGGATAACAAGCCCGGCGCAGGCGGTAACATCGGCACCGAGTTTATTTCACGGGCTGCGCCTGATGGCTACACCATTGGTATGGGCAACTTTGCGCCTATGGCAGTGAACAAAACCCTCTTTGGTAATTTACGTTATGACCCAGAAACAGATCTCACTCCAATCATCTTGATTGAAAAGGGGCCATTGGTTTTAGTAGTGAACCCAAGTTCACCCTATAAAACGGTACAAGATATTGTGACAGCAGCTAAAGCAAAACCAGGCACACTCACTTTTTCATCTGGGGGCATTGGTGGAAGTCATCAACTCTCTGCTGAGCTCTTTGAGCAAAATGCAGGTATTGAAATGATTCACGTTCCATACAAGAGCGGCTCTGCGGGCTTAACTGACTTAATGGCTGGCAATGTCACAATGATGTTTGATCAAATGTACTCGGCCATGCCAAGTATTAAAGCTGACAAACTTCGCCCTATTGCTATTACCAGCAAAAAACGTTCCCCACTTCTACCAAACATTCCGAGTTTTACTGAAGTTGGATATCCAAAGGTTGAGGTATTAAATTGGCAAGGACTGATCGCGCCCAAAGGAACGCCTAAAGCAATTATTGATCAATTGAATGCTGCAGCTAATGAAGCCCTTAAGGACCCACAACTACGGGAACTCATGCTCTCGCAAGGCAATGAAATTGGGGGCGGGAGTCCAGCAGAATTTGCTGCGCTGATTAAATCCGAATCTGCAAAGTGGGGCGCTGTTGTCAAAACAGCAAACATCAAGCCGGAGTAAATTAATCCAATACTTACTTTAACGCCTGGTAAGTCAGAATACCTAAGAAGGTTAAAACCAGTGAGCCAATCAGGTGAAGCAATGCTGTACCTAGCGCCCAAGTAAATTCTCCGCGCTGCATGAGTCCAACGACCTCAGCAGAAAAACTAGAGAAAGTGGTTAAGCCGCCAAGGAAACCCGTAATCACCAACAGTTTCCACTCGGGAGAAAGGTTTGGGTTATTGCCAAAAAAGGCAATCGCAATACCAATGAGGTAGCCGCCAACTAAGTTGGCAAGCAAGGTGCCCAAGGGAATCATCGACACTGAGCCTGCAGCTAAGAAATTAAATCCTGTTCTTAGCAAAGCGCCAAAGCCAGCACCAAAGAAAATTACAAAAATAGATAGCCACATAGTCAGTATTTATTGGATTGAAAAGCCAAGCATGCTGATAGAACTCATCTCAATACCATCTGTATAGACTGTCGCATGCTCACCCTCTTCTTGTAAAGCTAAAGCGTACAAAGCTGGCCAATAATGCTCCGCAGTTGGGATAGACATATGGGCAGCCTCTCCATATTTTTCCCAATCAATCAAAGGCTCATGATGATTTGCACGAATTTCTGAAACAAAGAAGTCATTAAACTCCTTTGCCCAAGAGTAAGGCTCAGCGCCCTCTTGCCAATGGATAGTCCGTAAGTTATGAACCACATTGCCACTGGCCAGAATCAGAATATTTTCATCGCGTAAAGGGCGTAATTGCTTAGCCAACTCGTAATGCTCGCGAGCTGACTTGGAGCCGTCTAGACTTAATTGCACTACGGGCACATCGGCATTTGGATAGATATATTTAAGGACTGACCAAGCGCCATGATCAATTCCCCACTCATTCTCTTCCATGACGATGGGAACATTAAGCAATTCTTGTACACGATCTGCTAGAGCAGGACTGCCTAGTGCTGGGTATTGAATTTCAAAAAGCGCTTGCGGAAATCCACCAAAGTCATGAATCGTTTTGGGTTTAGGCATTGCAGTAATCCAAACGCCACGGGTTACCCAGTGCGCAGAGATCACTAAGATTGCGTCTGGGCGTTTGAGTGATTTACCAAGTGCAGTCCATGCCGCTGTAAAACGGTTGGGCTCAATGGCATACATCGGACTACCATGGCCAGCAAATACTGCAGGTTGGCGATGGCTAGTCATGAATACTGGTTAACCGAATACGTAACCAGTATGAGCAGCAACTAAGGCAAACAAGATAGCCAAGCTAGTAGCAGCGGCCAACATTACAACCAATGTAATGATCTTTTTGTTGATTTCTTCTTTAGTTTCGTTATGCCATTCGTTCACGCTAATTCCCCTGTCAATACATTAATCATTGGGGTAATTATCCACTATCGTCCGCGTCCAGCTTTACGCATCATGCCTTTTCCGCCGCCAAAGCCTGCCTGAGGCCTTCCAGCAGGGCCAGATGGTCCTTTAGGTACAGGTGGTCTGGCTGGGGGCTTAGCCACTACAGGCTTGGCCGGGTTTTTTGGGTCTGGTTTCTTGTCGTCAGTCACTTTTAGCTCCTATGGATATCATATTGCCATGATTACTGACTATTCTATCCAAGCTGTCGCCATTAATGCGATTCCCCTGATTTTTGCTATCACCATCCATGAAGCAGCCCATGGCTACGCTGCCCGCAAATTTGGCGATAACACCGCCTATATGCTGGGCAGGGTTAGCTTAAATCCAGCTAAACATATAGATCCTGTGGGGACTATCTTGATTCCACTGGTGCTGATATTGACGGGGTCTCCTTTTTTGGTGGGCTACGCCAAACCGGTGCCAGTGAACTTTGGGCGCCTGCGTAACCCCAGAATTGATTCCATCTGGGTGGCTTTAGCGGGGCCAGGATCCAATTTCATTCAGGCAATGATTTGGGCAATATTTTGGGTCCTCTTACTCGGTTTTGGCGTTCAGGAACCCTTCCTCACTTCAATGGCAAAAGCAGGTGTGATGTGGAATATTGGGCTCCTAGTATTTAACTTGTTCCCGCTGCCGCCCTTAGACGGTGGGCGCATTCTCTCTAGCCTGCTACCAGCCCGCGAATCCATTGCCCTGGGAAAACTAGAGCCCTGGGGCTTTTTCATTGTTCTAGGTCTCATTTTTACCGGAATCATCGGCAGCCTATGGATGGAACCTTTAAGTAGTTTTTTCTTGGGAATCATTAATCTGCTCATGATTCCTTTGAAGATGATCTTTTAGACTAAGCAAGAAATTTTATTCTGGGATATTCTGCTTCCAAGCAAGCCCACTAGACAGATGGAGAAATTTGATGAAATTACAAAAGATTGTTTTAGCAAGTTCCGCAATAGTCCTGGCGATTAGCGCAGGGTTCGCCTTTGCGCAATTCCAAAAGCCTGAAGATGCAATTAAGTATCGCCAGAGTGCCTTCACCGTGATGGCAAATTCCTTTGGAAAAATTAGCGCGGTAGTCAAAGGCGAGGCACCTTACAACAAAGATGACGTGACCAAGAATGCAGCTATCGTTGCCATGATGTCTACCTTGCCATGGCAAGCATTTGGACCGGGTACTGAAGGTGGTAAAGCCGAATCTGATATTTGGTCAAATAACGCTAAGTTCAAAGCTGCTTCTGAAAAGATGCAACTCGCTGTAGCAGATCTGAATAAAGCCGCTCAATCAGGTGACCTAGACAGTATTAAGAAGGCCTTTGGTGTTGCAGGAGCAAGCTGCAAAAATTGTCACGACGACTTTAAGAAGAAGTGATTCTTTAAGTCTTAGCGTTTACTTTGTAATGAAGTAACCTACGACCACTGCAATCAGGCTTAAGAGAACTAAAGCCAATCCGCGTTGCAAGGCTCCATCCTTGGATGCACGACCCAAGTCAGAAGGCAAGTAACTTGCTTCCTCGCTTGGGTCAATTTCTTTATCGCCACTGATCATTGGTTTAATCAGATCTTCGCCCTTGAATTTCTTGTAATAGAGGATGGCGGCAATATGGATCGTAATTAAGGTATAGATCACTACTTGATTGCCCTCGTGAATCTCAGATAAGAATGAAACTACCCAATTAGGAACATATTTTGCCAGCGGCCCCTGAAAGGCAATTTCGTCATCTACGAATAAGCCGGTGAGGACTTGCACACTCAGAACCAAAAGTAGTGCAAATACAGATAGCGCCCCTATGGGGTTATGTCCCAAAACTCGGGGTGCTTTGCCTTGAAGATAATTGAGAACACTTTCACGATTCGGAAAGAATGAAGCAAAGCGTGCATGCCTAGAACCCACAAATCCCCAAACAAGGCGGAAGATCAATAATATGAGTACGCTGTAACCAAAATAGGCGTGCCACTCAATGGCAATATCGCCAAGATTAACACTCACTAAGCTCCCGATAATGCAGAGCACCAATAGCCAGTGAAAGACCCTAATCGGCAAATCCCAAACACGAATGATTTTGTTCATGTCTTAAGAATAAGCTAAAAAAAATTAGATTTATTTGATCTGCGGCAAATCTTTTTGGATAATTTTCAATCCAGCGCGTAAAGCATCTTGATAGCGCTCACGTTCTGCTTTAATCGTTTCGGCAGTCCAAGAATAAAAGCCCTCGCCTGTTTTCATGCCAAACTTTCCACTCGCCACTTTTTCACTGATGCACTTAGCAATTTCAGATGAGTTATTGAGAGTCGGATAAATCTTTGTACCGCCAGCAGCATGAATCTCAAGCCCTGCATGATCACGTTGCATTGCAGGTCCAGCAGCAATATAGCGAAAGCCAAAACCAAAGCGCACTGCTTTATCGATATCCTCAGGGCTACAGATACCCTCATCAACCATTGAAAATGCTTCACGCGATAAAGCATGCTGCAAACGATTAGCCAAGAAACCAGGTAAATCTTTTTTCACAACGACTGGAACCATTCCGCACGCAGTCATCAATCGGACCAAGCTATCCCCAACAAGCGGAGAGGTCTTTACTCCATACACTACCTCTACACAAGGTATCAAATGGGCAGGCATGAAGAAATGCAAACCGATCATTCGTGCAGCCGTTTTTAAGCCTTCGGCAATTTCACTAATAGGAAAGCTTGTGCTATTGCTAGCTAATACCGCCTCTGGCTTTGCATATTTTTCCAGTTTTGCAAATAATTCTTGCTTGATATCTAAGCGTTCGGGAACACACTCAATGACCAAATCAATATCAGACCAATCCACTTCCTCAAGTGAGCCTGCCACAGTTAACAAGTGAATACGGTTTTCATAACCGAGCTCAGTCATGGTATTCACAAAGTAATCTGGCAACAATGCCCTGCGCTCGGTCGTCGGTTCGACCACCTGAACAGCGCAGCCACCACGCGCACAAACCGCGGCAACATCCGCGCCCATCGTTCCGCCCCCGACAATGACGACTTTGGTTTCAGCTGGGGTAAATAACATGACAAATTCTCCTTAGGGGGCAGACTTTTACCAAAAAATCCACATACAATAGTGTGATTATTTCAATAAAAAACATAGCGAGACATGATCCCCGTCAATTCGGTGCTGCAGGTCGGCCATTTCCCTGAAATTATGCAGGCAGAAATCGATCGCCGCTTTACGCCTACTTTTTATCCCAATCCTCAAGACCCAGTCCCAACTGGAAACTTTGAGGCTATTTTGATACGCTCCAATACCAAGCTGCCTGAAGCTCTAGTGAAACAAATACCGAGCATTCGTTTGGTAGCCACTTGTGGGGTCGGGTATGACAATCTGCCCCTGGCCTACCTTAAAGAGCAAGGGATTAAAGCGACAAACACCCCAGGCGTCTTAAATGATGCTGTTTGCGAACTGGCTATAGGCATGATGCTGGGCTTACTGCGCCGCATTCCGGAATCCGAAGCCTTCGTAAAGAGTGGTGCCTGGTCAAAAGCCCCTTTCAAGTTAGCAAGCACTCTGGCTGGAAAGCGCATTGGCATTGCAGGGATGGGTCGGATTGGCCAGGATTTGGCTAGGCGGCTTGAGCCCTTCAAGGTAAAAATTGCTTACAGTGGGCCTAGTCCAAAGCAGGTTTCTTATTCCTACCATCGAGATATCCAAGATTTAGCCAAGAATAGCGATGTACTCTTTTTGGCATGTCCTGCAACTGCCAACACCGAAAAAATGATCAATGCAGACGTTTTAGATGCTCTTGGAGCTAAAGGCTTTCTGATCAACATTGCTCGTGGTAGTGTGGTTGATGAAACCGCTCTTTTATATGCACTGCAACATAAAAAGATTGCTGGTGCTGCTCTAGATGTTTTTGAGAACGAACCAAATCCCAACGTGGCCTTCTTAAGCCTTGATAATGTTTTACTAACACCCCATATTGGGAGTGCCACCACAGAAACACGGGTAGCCATGACCAATTTAGCCGTAGATAATTTAGAAGCCTTTTTTGCACAACAACCACTTCTTACAGAAGTACATCATTAAAACGGAGTCAGTATGACCATTTCTTTACATCCTTCAACCTTGCCAGCGGTATTGTCGCCAGTATTAACGCCTTTTAAAGCAGATGGCCATCCAGATGAGCAAAAATTACTTAAGCAATGCAAATGGCTTGAGGCAAACGGTGTTGGTCACGCAATCTTTGGCACAAACTCTGAAGCAAATTCGATGTCTGCCACGCAAAAGATGAATACGCTTACTGCGCTGATTGAGGGCGGCCTAAATCCAGAACATATGATGCCTGGTACTGGCTCTACTTCTATCGAGAGTACGTATCGGATGACTGTTCATGCATTGAATCATCAATGCGCAGGTGTCTTGATGTTACCGCCCTTCTACTATAAAGATGTGACCGATGATGGAATGTTTGCTTATTTTTCTGAAGTGATTCAGAAAATTGGCAACCCAGCACTACAGATTTATATCTACAACATACCGCCTGTTACCAAAATCAATTTAAGTCTTTCATTGCTCGAACGTTTAGCTAAAGAATATCCAAAAACTATCGTGGGAATGAAAGATAGCTCAGGTGATTGGGAATATACAGAGTCCGTCATTAAGTTATTAGCTCCCTCAGGCTTCCGCGTATATGCTGGTAGCGAAACATTTCTCATGCGCACCTTACGTACTGGTGGTGTTGGCTGTATTTCTGCTACTGCAAACGTCAATCCCAAAGCGATTGCTGATTTAGCGACGCATTGGAGAGAATCTAATGCCGATGAACGCCAAGCAGATTTGGATAAAGTACGGTCTATTTTTGCTCATTACCAAATGATTGCCGGCATGAAAACTGCTGTTGCACATTACAGTAAAGATCCTGAGTGGTTACGGGTACGTCCACCACTGATGCAACTAAGTGCCGATCAACAGGCCAAATTATTGAGTGAGCTCAAAGCGGTGAATTTCAGCATGCCAGGACTCTAATCATAATAGTAAAAAAGAATCATTAGGAGACAAAATGAAACTACTTAAGATCATTGCACTATCACTCAGTTTTTTATGGGCAGGGGCACAAGCACAAAACATTTCTATTGCAACCGGCGGAACAGGCGGCGTTTACTATCCGATGGGTGGTGGTCTTGCTGCGGTGCTTTCTAGTAAAGTGCCAGGCATGTCAGCTACAGCTGAAGTTACTGGTGGTTCTGTAGATAACTTAAAGCTCGTTGGAACCGGCAAACCCTATGTTGGTTTTTCTATGGCCGATGCAGCAAAAGACGCGTTGGTTGGTGACGATAAATTTAAAGATAAGCCAGTCGACTTAAGAAACTTGCTAATTCTGTATCCAAACCTCATGCACGTTGCGACTGTGGAATCCACCGGCATTAAGACGATGAAGGATTTAAAAGGCAAGCGTGTCAGTACAGGCGCGCCAGGAAGTGCTACTGAAGTCATGGCATTTCGCTTGCTAGAGGCCGCAGGCTTAGATAAAGATAAAGATGTCAAGCGTGAGCGCTTGAGCGTTGCAGAGTCTGTCAATGCAGTAAAGGATCGCAAGATTGATGCTTTCTTCTGGGTGGGCGGCTTACCAACTGCAGCAGTGACTGATCTTGCAAACAGTCCTGGTATGAAAATCGTGATGATAGATACTGCTGCTGATGTACCTTCTATGAATAAAAAATACGGCAATCTTTACTTCCCAGACGTTATAACTAAGCAAACTTACAGCGGCATGGCCAAAGATAATAATGTTGCTGCGGTTGCAAATTTATTGGTTGTCAATGCCTCTATGCCTGATGCCGAGGCATATAAAATTGTCAAAGCCATTTTCGATAACCAACTTGAGCTAGTTCGTTCTCATGCTGAATATAGGAATGTGAAACTAGAAAATCAAAAAGCGAATGCATCACCAGTTGCTTATCATCCTGGTGCTTTGAAGTACTTCAAAGAAAAAGGTATCAAAGTTAATTAAGCTACAGCGGGGTGAGTTAATCTCACCCCTTCTGCTTTATTGAGGTGCATCAATATAAAATAGGCATATGTCAGGACATGAATCAAAACGTGATTGATAACGAAACCCAAGAAAAACTCGATGCTTTCATTAAGCAAGAGGAGGGAGATTCCAATGACTACAAGGGACTGTTAGCTAAATTTATCACTTTGGTTGCCGTAGGCATGTCTTTGTTTCATCTCTATGCTGCCTATTCTATTGTTCCAACACAGCAACTTCGCGTGATTCACGTTGCCTTAGTTTTATTTCTAGTGTTCTTAAGTTTTCCTATCGCAGCTCGCTTTAAAAACCGCCTGATGTTTTGGGATGTTTTATTTGCCATCGGCTCAGTTGCCGTCGCTTATTACATTCTGAGTGGTGGTGATGATTTCATGGATAGAAATACTGCCCCAAATTCGACCGATGTGATGGTTGGAATTTTCTTAATCTTGCTTATCTTAGAAGGTGTTAGAAGAACCAATGGTATGGTCTTGGTGGGTGTAACCATCCTCTTCCTGCTATATGCTTTTTTTGGCAACTATCTGCCCGCACCATGGACACATAAAGGGTATGACCTAGATCGTTTGGTTGGCTATATGTATATGACTCTTGAAGGCATCTATGGCACGGCAGTTGACGTCTCAGCGACCCTCATTATTCTTTTCACCATCTTTGGCGCCTTCTTGCAATTTACTGGCGCAGGCAAATTCTTTATTGACTTCTCCTTTGCTGCGATGGGTGGTAAATCATCAGGGGTTGGCAGAACCATTGTGCTGTCTTCATTTTTGATGGGCGGACCGTCAGGCTCAGGTGTCGCAACTACTGTTACCGTAGGTTCTGTTGCGGCGCCCATGCTAGAAAAGGTGGGTTATGAAAAGAATGCTGCTGGAGGTCTGCTAGCCGCTGGGGGTCTTGGCGCCATTATTTCTCCACCAGTACTGGGAGCTGCTGCATTCTTGATTGCTGACTTTCTCAAGATCTCCTATTTAGATGTCTTGCTGATGGCAACCATCCCCACTATTTTGTTCTACCTCGGCTTATTTGTCATGGTAGAAATTGATGTCCGTAAATACGGCATGAAGAATATTCATTTTGATACTGTTGAAACAGCTTGGCAATTAACTAAAAAATACTGGTTCCACTTTTTCTCCCTGATATCCATTGTGGTTTTTATGATGTTTGGCTTTTCACCGGTGATGTCTGTATTTTGGGCAACAGTAGTTTCTGCCTTTTCCAGCATGTTGCGTAAAGATACTGCCATCATTCCTTGGGCTTGGTTTCAAGGTAAAGAGCCTATTTTCTCAGGCCTTTACAATTCCAACCTCACTAAAGCGCTTGCCTCAGGATCAACTGGTGTTTTAGCCATTGCTGCAACCTGCGCTGGTGCTGGCCTCATTGTTGGTACTGTTACCCTAACCGGTCTTGGACTCAAATTTAGCTCGATTGTGATTCAGTATGCAGGTGGCTCACTCTTGCTGACTGCCATCTTCACTGCTTTAATTGTTTGGATAGTTGGATTGGCAGTACCAGTGACTGCTTCCTACATTATTTGCGCAGTGATTGCAGCGCCAGCATTAATCAATTTAGATGTACCGCCATTTGCAGCGCACATGTTTATCTTCTACTATGCCGTACTCTCAGAAGTCTCTCCCCCAACAGCACTCTCACCATTTGCGGCAGCAGCGATTTGCAAGGGCAACCCCTATAGGACGACTTTACAAACCTGGAAATATGTGGCGCCAGCGATTCTGGTGCCATTCATGTTTGTACTAGATAAATCTGGTGTGAGTTTGCTCTTAATGGGATCAAGCAGCGCATTGGAACAGGCTGATTGGTCGCAAATTGCCTGGATCTCTTTTACCGCAGTAGTCGGAATTATTTGTTTGGCTGGCGGCCTCCAGGGCTGGTTTATTGAGAAAACTAAAACTTTTGAACGTATCCTCATGGTTGTCTCTGGAGTTGCTTTGGCTTACCCATCAAGTGAGGCTGACTTAGTTGGCTTTATTGGATTTGGATTAGTACTGATTACGCAAACAATGACCCACTTGAAGTTAAGTCGTAAACCATCTTAATCAACAGCATGAAGTGCTGATGCATTCATGAATAAGGCCCGCTAATGGGGCCTTATTCATTTAACTGTTATTGATTGAGTCTTAAGAAATCTTAGTCCAAGCTGTTTTGCCAGCATATTTCTTAATGGCCGCTTCATCAAACTCAAAACCGAGACCTGGTGTTTTATGTAAGATCAAATCACCGTTCTTAAAAGTGAGTTGCTTATTAATCAATCTGCGGAAATTAAGCACCTGGTCATCTAAGAAGAATTCCACAAAACGGGCGTTGGGTGTAGCGGCAACTAAAGGGGCATGCAAATCATGCATCCAATGAGGACAAACAATGACGCCCTTCAAATCTGCATACGCAGAGATCCTGCGCCATTCTGTAATACCGCCGCAAACCGCAGCATCTGATTGCAAAATTCTTGCTCCACCTGCATCAATTAACTCCCTGAAACGCCAGCGTCCAGCTTCCATCTCACCGGTGGCAACATTAACCTTAGTAAGACGGGCGAGAGCGGCGTGTAAATCGATCGCATCTGGGGAGAACGGTTCTTCAATCCAGTATGGGTTATAGGCTTCAAAACGACGTACATACTCCAGAGCTGTTGGTAAATCACGCCAAGCATTATTGGCATCCAAAGTCAGCAAAATATCCTCACCAATGGCTTTGCGAGCTGCCTTCACTCGCGCTTCTTCTTGGGCAGGGGATTGGCGCCCCACTTTCATCTTAACGACTTTAAATCCTTGCTTAACGTAAGACTCCATCTCCTTACCAAGCATGGCAGGTGTTTTACCCTCAAGGTAATAGCCGCCACTGGCATATGCAGGGACCCGATCATCAACTACAGAGCCAAGATACTGATGTAAAGGGAGACCAACAGAGCGAGCATTCAAATCCCAAAGTGCTGTATCTAAAATCGAGATCCCCCGCATCACTGCGCCAGTGCGCCCCTGCAGGATCGATTCGTTATACATCTCCATCCATAAACCTTCACTACGATGGCTATTTTGTCCGATCAGCTTTGGGGCTAATAATTGCTCAACTGCAATTTTGGCAATATCACCACCAGCACTTCCAACGTAACAAAAGCCAATACCCTCATTACCATCCTTGCCGCGAACTTTTACCAAGCAATAGTGACGCTCGGATACTGTGCGAGTGGAAAATGAAGTCACTTTATCTAAAGGAACTGCTACTGAAGCGACCTGAACAGATTCAATCATTGGCATCTGGACTCCTTATTTCAAAACGTGATTGTATCGATAAATTAATTGCTTGGTAAGCACTTAAATAGGGGTATAGCAATAGGATTTTTATCCTATAAAAGCAATGTAGTTATTCTTAGGCGCACTCAGGACGGGGCTAAAAAGTACTTTAAGGTAATTAAATCAAGTGCCGACCCACATTATTAGATAATTACGTGGTGAATCAAAAAGTTCCTTTTCGCTCCCTTCTATTTAAAGCTGCAGTTGTTCTGATTGGATATAGCTGCCTTAGCCTATTGCCTGGGTTTATGTCCACAGCTAGCGCGCAAAATAATCAGCCCCGCAAAAAAGTGATTATTCAAAACACTAAACCGGTTGGCTTTAAAGATAATTCTGCGAAGGGTGCACCCAAAAGCAATAGCTTAAATCCCGCGCTCTTCCAACGAAAAGATCCAGGCGAGTTAGATCTTGAAAGTGCCAGTAATCTTGACTACCGAGTGATCCAAGGCTGCTTAAGACGTAATTTCAATGAAGATAATCTTCCCTCAAGCATTGGTATCGATAATCAACAGTTTTCTGAATTCTTTAAAAATCAGACCAAAACCTTCTTCGAACGTATGCGGGGTGATTGCATTCCCTATGCTGCCGCTTTTGGAAGTCGTAATCGCTTTAACTCACTCAGCATCATGAATGGCCCCATACAAGATAGTAAGACCGAAGTTTGGACATTTACGCCCTCTGCTTTTGGCGGATTCTTAGTACAGCAAGATTATTTGAAAAATGAATCTGCAAACCTCACAGAGATTCGCATTCCTTTGCGTGATGTTTTATATGACCCTCGTAAAGTGGGCGATAAGCTACCCGTAGAATTGGTTTGGGAGCTCAACTCCATCATTAAGCAAATTTATCCTGAAGAGAATAATTCCCTAGAGAACACTAATAGTGTAGTTCGCCTGATTGTTGACTTTGGTGATCGCGAAAGATGGGCACAAATTTGGGCAACCGAAATTATTGACCCCATTAACAAGGAAGTATTTGCAAGCGCCTATTGGGTAGATCGCGGCGATATTCCCGGAGGCTTTTTTACTGGTAGCGGTGAATCTTTAGAGCGCTCTTTTTGGACTAACCCACTGAGCTATCGCCGTATCTCTAGAGGTGTTGGAATGGTTCGTGCTGGCTCTATCAAGCGAAGCAAAAATAATACGCCTGTTGCCCAAGCAGCACCCACTCAACAGCGCTATCGGGCACATATGGGCATAGACTATTCAGCACCGATTGGCACGCCTATTTTTAGCGTAGCCAATGGAAAAGTAGCGCACCTAGGGTGGAGCGGAGCTTTTGGTAATCTGATTATTTTGGAGCATCCTGGTGGCTATCACACCTATTACGCCCACTTGAGCAATTACAACACTGAACTTGCAGAAGGCAATGAAGTGCGCCGCGGCTTAGAAATTGGTTACGTTGGATCTACTGGAAGATCTACAGGTCCACATCTCCATTTTGAACTCCGAAAGAATGGCATCTATGTTGACCCTTACGGGTTAAAGACTCAGTTAGATTTATGGTCTATGCGTGATAACGAAAGCGGTCAATTGACTAGAGAAATTTTGCTGCTCGGAAGTCCTCTAAAAAATAATTGATATCGGCTTTAAAAAATAAGAGTTTGAAAATAAAAATAGGGTCCTGATGGACCCTATTTCTTTAGCAAAGCAAAAGTGGATACGTCAACCAAGTACTAATACTGGCAGCTTAGAATGCACAATCACCTCGTGTGTTTCACTCCCAAGCAATATTCCTTTGATGCCAGTGCGCTTATGTGAGGCCATCACAATCACATCGGCCTTTGCTTTTTTAGCTCCATCCAGAATACCTTCAGATAAATTGCCATTAGAAATGTGCAGAGTCTTTGCCTTGATGCCGGCGCCTAATGCAGTGGCTGCTTTTTTAAATACATCATTAGCATAAGCCTCACATACCTTCTTATGATCTTTTTCAGTAATTCCATAACCCATAGTGCTGTCGGAATACACCATTGGAGGCAGGGGATCGGATACGTATACCAAGGTCACGGCAGCATTATCGGCTTTTGCAAGTTCAGCCACCTTCTTCAAAGATTTTTTGCTGATATCTGAGCCATCGACTGGCACCAATAAATGCTTAAACATATTGACTCCCTTTAAATTGAACTACTGATCTATACTTTCCATCATAAAGCTTATTATTAAGCTTTAACAGCTCAAAAAGGGGAACTTAATTGCTCAAGTATTTCGCCATCTATTCTTCATTTTTAGTCACCATGATTGCAATCGATTTGATTTGGCTCTTAGGTATAGCTAAAAGCCTATATCGAGATGAAATGGGTGATTTAATGGCCACTGAGCCCAAACTTGTTGCTGGACTCGCCTTCTATCTTCTCTATGCATTAGGGGCAGTTATTTTTGTCGTCATTCCAGCCCTATCAAAACAGTCGTTGTTATATGCACTGCAATATGGCGCTCTTTTTGGCTTCTTTTGTTATATGACCTACGACCTCACCAACCTAGCTGTTGTTAGAGACTTTCCCACTCGACTCGCATTTGTCGATATAGCTTGGGGAAGCTTCGTCACTGCAATCGTTTCTAGCGTAGCGTATTGGGTTGGCGACCGTTTTTCCTAAATAGCCCATATCGAACATCTTGATGTTCTTCCAACCTAAAATCCTTGACTGCTTTTCTGGTTACAACAAAACCTTATTTGCAAAAGATGTTTTAGCTGGATTAACGGTAGGCATCGTTGCCCTACCTTTAGCAATGGCTTTTGCTATTGCTAGCGGCCTGAAGCCAGAGGCTGGTATTTTTACTGCCATTATTGCTGGCGGCATCATTTCTATTCTTGGCGGTAGTCGGGTTCAAATTGGAGGTCCTGCTGGTGCCTTCATTGTGATTGTGTACGGCATTGTTGAGCGCTATGGGGTATCTAACCTATTACTTGCTACCGCCATGTCGGGCGTGTTTCTCATCTTGATGGGCGCCTTTCGCCTTGGAACGCTGATACGCTTTATTCCCATCGCTGTGATTATTGGCTTTACCAATGGCATTGCATTTTTGATTGGCCTATCCCAAATCAAGGATTTCTTTGGGCTTGATATTGATAAGATGCCTGCGCAATTTTTTCCAGCCATTCAAACACTGTATCAAGCTGCTGATACATTCAATCCGATTGCGCTTGGTGTCGCATCGGGCAGTCTGGCCATCATTATTTTGTGGAAGTTATTTCAAAAGTACCTAGGTCACTTACGGCATATCCCTGGTACGGTCATAGCCATGGTAGTAGCAACAATTACTACTACTCTGCTCAATCTTCCAGTAGATACGATAGGCAGTCGTTTTGGTGGAATCCCCTCTGGCTTGCCCCATTTTGAGTGGATCCCGATTAGCTGGGACACTTCCCAATATATGGTGGTACCCGCCCTTACCCTGGCTTTACTGGGCGCAATCGAATCTCTTCTCTGTGCCCGCATTGCAGATGGATTAATTCATGAACGTCATAACTCCAATCAGGAACTACTTGCACAAGGTCTTGCTAACGTAGTCACGCCTTTTTTTGGTGGCATGCCAGCAACCGGCACTATTGCACGAACAGTTACTAATGTTGAAAGTGGGGCCAGTACCCCGATTGCCGGTATCGTCCATGCCCTAACCTTGCTTGTTATTGTCTTGTTCGCAGCTCCACTTGCAAAAGGCATTCCTCTTGCGAGCCTTGCGGCGATTCTGATGTATGTTGCCTGGAATATGGGTGAATGGAAAAAGTTTATTAATCTAAAACAATTCCGATTACCCTATCGCATCACTATTTTGAGTGTTTTTCTGTTGACAGTGATGATGGATCTGACTGTTGCAGTTGAAGTCGGATTGTTATCTGCCTTTATTACCTTTATTTACCGAATCTCTAGCTTGTCTCGCTGCGAAATTGCTGAAGCTACACATTTTCCAGCACTTGAAAATCAGCAAGGCCGTATTGATGCCTACCGTATTTATGGGGCAATCTTTTTTGGCGCAGTAAAACTTCTCGAAAAAATTGAAGAGAATCTTCCCTCACAAACACTCTTACTCGATCTTAAGAATGTAATCTATGTTGATACTTCGGGTATGGATACGATTTCTGAATTAGCGCACCTGTGTAAGGTACGCAACATCAAACTCATTATTTGTGGCCTTGACCATCAACCCTATGAAATGGCGCAACGTAGTGGCTTCCTTAACAAACTACCGCAAGATTGTCTTTACCCTGATCTCGTTACCGGAATCACTGCGGCGACCAATTCATAAATGGTTACCTAAGAAATACAGAAGCCGCCTTTTAATAAAGCTTCAGGTAAAACCCAGGCGCGGTATAAGCCAAATCCTCCGGCAGTAAAAAGGAGAGCCGCAGCGAAATAACGCACCCAGACATATTGGCCAAACTGAGTTAATGCTGCAGAGAATTGTGAGATGAGCAAAAGATTTGGCAAAGTTCCCAAGCCAAATGCAAACATAAGTACTGCACCTGTTGCTACATCGCCAGATAGAAAAGCAAGTGGTAAAACGCTATAGACCAAACCACAGGGCACTAGACCCCAAAGCATGCCGCTAAACCAGCGTGAAGGTCCACTTGCCATTTGCCCTAAATATTTAGCCCAGTAGATCGCAATTTTTGCACTCAACCACTTTCCACCCATTGAAACTTTAGATTTACCTACGCCCAAAAGGCGGAAACCCATCCAAATCAAGATAAAAGCAGTGAAAGCAAATAAGGGCCGCTGAATAGGAATGATATTTTGTTGCCAAATGACCATTCCTATCCAAGCAGCAATAGCACCCAAAATGACATACGTTGTAAGCCGCCCAAGATGCATGACTAGCTGTAGGTAAAAAAGCTCAGATTTGGGCCTTAAGGGGCTCGCCAGGGCCGCTGGCTGCTCAATTGCAGCTGCGATGCCACCACACATCAAAGCGCAATGCCAGCCGCTTACTAGAGCGCCTAGAAAGACCGCTAAAACAAGGCTAAAAGTTAGCATTTAATAACTAAAGCCTTTAGGAAAACACTCATTTTCATATTAATAAGAATAAACTACTTGATAATTAGATCTAATATGAATTACAAACCTACCGACTCTCCAAACAGCAAATGTTCAGTCTGCGTACTGGGTCAGTTTTGTCTTCCGGTTGGCCTTAGTAGTAGCGACGTTGCTAAAGTGGACATGCTTGTTAAGGAACGGGTTCACCTGCAAAAAGGTGAAAGTCTTTACCGCCATGGCGATCCATTAAGCTCAGTCTATAGTGTGCGCTTTGGTACCCTCAAAACAGAATACTGCTTACAAGATGGTCGACAACAAGTGATTGGCTTTCATCTCCCAGGAGAGATCCTAGGGCTTGATGGCATTGGTGAAGGTCATTACCAATCTGATGCGGTCGCACTTGAAGAAAGTGAAGTCTGCATCATTCGCTACGATGCTTTCGAAGACTTAGCGCGTCAGCTTCCAGTTCTACAAAATCAGTTTCACAAGATTATGAGTCGTGAGCTGACCCAAGATCAGCGCCACCTACTCTCACTGGGCACCATGCGTGCTGAAGAAAGATTAGCCGCATTCTTACTAAGCCTCTCGCAACGTTTAGCAGCACGTGGCTACCTCAATAATGAATTTGATTTACGCATGAGTCGCGTCGAAATCGGTAGCTATCTTGGAATTCAAATTGAAACAGTGAGTCGCATGCTTTCTCGCTTTGCTGACTCAGGATTAATTCAGATAAAGCAACGACACATTAAATTAATTGATATGGATGGCTTATACGAACTAGCCGGCATTCCCAACCCCGATAGGCAGGGTTGCCACACTGAAGCCTTGATCAGGTAGATCTAAAGCAAACCACGATCAATCTCCTTGCTATCAGGAGCTTCAATCCCAGGCAGAATATAAGTAGTTAAAGCGCTTGAGAGCGCACAAACAATCCAAATTAAAAAGAAGCTAATGGTGTAGATGCCCTCATCTGAGATCTCAGGATGATGCCCAAAGAACAATAGTTCTTGCGGATGAATCACTGTAAATAGCAAACCTTCCGCCATGCCAGCAACTAAAAAAGAAGGCCACAGTACCCAAATGAATAAGCGGTATTTCATTTATTCGCCTGCGCTTCTTTAAGCTGCTCGACCTTCAGGCCCTGCTTTATAACACCATCACGCAATGGCTTATCAGCATATAAATTGACTGCAAGCCAGATCGTAATAGCACAGCCAATCATTGCTACAGCTGGGCCGCTAATTAATAACCAAGGCCACATCTGTTTCCACCAAGGTTTTATAGTTTGCTGTTCTGTCATATGCTTCCTCTCTATTGCTCCTAAAATTAACGGGGAATGATAAAAGTGGACTTCTCTTCACGAGTTCTTGTTACCGTTTGATCGCCCATGAACTCTTGTGCCCTTACATCAAAATGAATCGGGTAATTACCAGAGTCATTTTGACCAATGGTGGTACTCACTTTAATTGGAAATAATTGGTTACTGGCGGGTACTACATTAATCTCGGCAATTTCTTTACCTTGCGAGTTCAAGATTTTCAAATCGTCTAGGCCTGACGCCTTTATTTGAACCTTCATAGCATGCTCAGAGGCATTCATAATTTGGATACGGTAAATATTCTCAATTCGTACGCCCTCAACCTCACGAGCTAAAGCGCCACGATCCCGCATGACATCCACTCGCAAAGGATTACGCGTTAATAAAGAAATCATGAATGCAGAAGTGAGTACGATAATAAATGCGGTATAAACCAAGACTCTTGGACGCAAGATATGCTTTATTGCACTCTGATTGGACTCTCGATCTTCAATCGCACGCTCCGTGGTATAGCGAATTAATCCTTTTGGATAGTCAATTTTTTCCATTACTTGATCGCAAGCATCAATACAAGCTCCGCAACCAATACACATGTATTGCAAGCCATCCCGAATATCAATACCAGTTGGGCAAACCTGTACACAAATACTGCAGTCCACACAATCGCCTAGGCCCATAGAACCATGATCAACAGACTTACTACGACTACCTCTTGGCTCCCCGCGCACTTTATCGTAAGTAACTAAGAAGGTATCTTTGTCTACCATTACGCTTTGGAAACGTGCATATGGACACATATATTTACATACCTGCTCACGCATAAAACCGGCATTACCCCAGGTTGCAAAACTGTAAAAACACAGCCAAAAGGTTTGCCAGGGGCCAAGTGATAAATGCAGTAAGGCTGAGCCTAAAGTTTCAATTGGAGTGAAGTAGCCAATAAATGTAAAGCCAGTCCAGAAAGCAACTAAGAGCCACAAGAAATGTTTTGTTACTTTGACACGCCATTTACGAAGGTTCCATGGCCATTCCTCTCCATCTAAACGAATACGGGCAAAGCGATCGCCTTCAACCTTGCGCTCGATCCACATAAAAATTTCGGTGTAGACCGTTTGAGGGCACGCATATCCACAAAATAGGCGGCCAGCCACAGCAGTGAAAAGGAATAAGGCTAATGCAGAAAGAATTAATAGGAGCGTGAGATAGATCACGTCTTGAGGCCACAGCACTAAGCCAAAGATATAAAACTTACGCTGCACTAAATCAAAGAGAACGGCTTGACGATCATTCCAACTAAGCCATGGCAAACCATAAAACAGGAGCTGAGTAGCAAATACTAGGATAAAACGCCAGCGCGCAAATAATCCAGTGACTGAACGTGGATAAATCTTGCGCCGGACCTCATAAAGAGACTCCTCAATCACTTCTATCGGTATAGGTTTTCCACCCGGTGCATTACTTGACACTGCTTACTTAGTCGCTGCTGCTTGCTTATTATTAGAGAGGCCCCATACGTATGCAGTAAGCAATTGAATCTTCTCAGGACTTAGTACTTTATCTTGAGCAGGCATCATTGCCATGCGGCCTTTAGTAACCGTCTCAACAATCGTTGCCTCTGAGCCGCCATATAACCAGGTCTTATCAGTTAAGTTCGGCGCGCCCAGTGCAATATTGCCTTTAGCGTCTGCACCATGGCAAGCAACACAGTTTGCTTTGAATACTTCAGCCCCACGCGTTACTTTCAGCTCATCTGCAGGTAGGCCTGAAAGACCCCGTACATAGTTAGCCACATCCACAATTTGCTTACTATCCAATTGAGGGAATGGAGGCATGACACCACTGCGGCCATTTGTAATCGTGGTCTTGATATTTTCTGGTGAACTGCCATAGAGCCAATCACCATCTGCCAAATTTGGGAATCCTTTACCGCCACCAGCATCAGAGCCATGGCATTGTGCGCAAGAATTTAAGAACAAACGCTGACCCATTTCACGAGCTTTGGGGTCAGCAGCAACTTGCACAATATCCATCTTCACGTACTTTGCGTAAACAGGCTTAAGCTCATCGTTTGCTGTAGTCATTGAATTCATCAAGGCGCCATCAGTGCTGTAACCCAAGACACCTGGATATGAACCAAGCCCAGGGTAAAGAACTAAATAGGCCAAAGAAAAAATGCAAGAGATCAAGAACATCCACATCCACCAACGCGGGAGTGGATTATTTAATTCACGTAGGTCCCCATCCCAAACATGACCAGTATCTGCTACCTCTCCGTTTGGATTAAGTTTTACCTTAACTTTGAGTTGTGAAAACAATAACCAGATGCACCAAAAAATACCGACCAATGTTACTAAGGCGATATAGGCGCTCCAACCGGCGCTAAGAAAGTCACTCATGATTTATCCTTACTGAATTCATCGGGCAGATCGAACGGAAGTTCGGCAGATTCTTTATTGGCTGGCTGTCTTTTTGCAGACCAGGCCCACCAAATGATTCCTAAAAACACTACCAAACCAAGCACGGTAGAGATTGCTGAGAGGTAGGGGGCAATATTTTGCATAATTTTTTCATTACTAAGAATTACTTAGCAACTACCTCATCAACAATGATGTATCTACGATTGATACCAAGACCTTGAAGATAAGCAATCAATGCATCCTCTTCTGTTTTTCCTTCCAACTCTTTCGGTGCATTAGCAATTTCTTCATCGGTGTATGGAATACCTAAACGACGCATCGCAGTCATATGAGAAGCAATCGAGTCTGCTGCAGCTGGTCTTTGCAGATATGGGTATGCCGGCATATTAGACTCGGGCACCACATCGCGTGGGTTACGCAAGTGAATACGATGCCAGTCATCTGAATAACGCCCACCAACTCGAGCCAGATCTGGGCCAGTGCGCTTACTTCCCCAAAGAAATGGGTGATCAAACACTGACTCACCAGCTAAAGAGTAAGGGCCATATCGTTCTACTTCTGAGCGTAGCGTACGAATCTGCTGCGAATGGCAGCCTAAACAACCTTCACGCTGATAGATATCGCGACCAGCTAAACGCAAGGCGGAATATGGCGCAATCCCAGGGCTTGGCTCAGTTGTAGAGTGCTGAAAAAATAAAGGAATGATCTGCACTAAACCAGCGACTGAAATTGCTGCAATGGTAGCGATGATCAACCAGCCAACATTACGCTCAAGCGTTTCGTGGGAGAAAAATCGACGTTGTTCTGACATGTTCTTTTCCTTAGTGAGCAGCAATAGATTCTTGGGGAATAGGAGCGTCTATAAATTTTTTGTCAATCACGGTTTTATAGACGTTGTAAGCCATCAACAGCATGCCGCTTAAGTAACATAGACCGCCTATCAAACGAATGACATAGAAAGGATAGGTTGCTTTCACAGACTCAACAAAGCTGTAAGTCAAAGTACCGTCTGGTTCAAATGCTCTCCACATCAAGCCTTGCATCACCCCTGCAATCCACATTGCAGCGATGTAAATCACAACACCAATAGTTGCAATCCAAAAATGCAATTCAATCAACTTGGTGCTGTACATATCCCTTTGTCCAACGAGACGTGGAATAAGGTAGTACAAAGATCCAATAGTGATCATGGCAACCCAACCCAAGGCACCAGAGTGCACGTGGCCAATTGTCCAATCTGTGTAATGAGACAGACTATTCACCGTCTTAATAGACATCATGGAACCCTCAAAAGTAGACATGCCGTAGAAGGACAATGCAACTACCAAGAACTTCAAGATAGGGTCGCGGCGTAATTTATACCAAGCGCCCGACAAAGTCATGATGCCGTTGATCATGCCGCCCCAAGAAGGTGCCAATAAAATTAAGGAGAACACCATACCTAAGGACTGAGTCCAGTCTGGTAATGAGGTGTGCTGCAAGTGGTGAGGGCCTGCCCACATATAAGTAAAGTTCAAAGCCCAGAAGTGGACAATAGATAATCGATATGAGTAGATTGGGCGCTCAGCCTGTTTTGGAATGAAGTAATACATCATGCCCAAAAAGCTAGTAGTTAAGAAGAAGCCTACAGCGTTATGACCATACCACCACTGAATCATGGCGTCTTGTGCGCCAGAGTATGCAGAGTAAGACTTAAATAAGCTTGCCGGCATCTCGATATTGTTAACAATATGCAAAACTGCAATGGTCAAAATATAGGCGCCAAAGAACCAATTTGAAACGTAAATATGTTTAGTCTTACGTTTAATGATGGTGCCAAAGAAAACAATTGCGTAAGCAACCCACACTACAGTAATTAATATGTCAATTGGCCACTCAAGTTCAGCGTATTCTTTAGATGTCGTAATACCTAATGGCAAAGTAATGGCGGCGGCAACAATGACTGCTTGCCAACCCCAGAATGTAAATGCTGCTAATTTGTCGCAGAACAAACGAACCTGGCAGGTCCGTTGCACGATGTAATACGATGTTGCAAATAAAGCAGAACCGCCAAAGGCAAAAATTACCGCATTGGTATGCAAAGGACGTAAGCGGCCATAGCTCAGCCAGGGAATGTTGAAGGTAATTTCAGGCCAGATAAGCTGGGCTGCCAGGATGACCCCCACGAGCATGCCAACAATCCCCCAAAGCACAGTAACGATGGCAAATTGGCTGACTACCTTGTAATTGAAGGTATCTTGATTACTCCCCACGGTAAGTCCCATGGTTTCTCCTTTTTTTGTGACCAAACAACGACATAATCCAAATAGACTGGATTAATTATCAAAGTAAGGCCTAGAAGGGAATTTGATCTATATCAAAAAGGGTGGGTCAAAATCTCGACCGCCCGTAGGAAGATGTGGGACATCTGTTTAACTCAATCAATATATTGTTATTTTTGAGAGTTCTTGCTTGCTTTTTGAGCTTCTGGAGTGTCATCGTCCATCAAAATAGACTGCCCTGGACCATCCAAATCATCGAACTGCCCACTCTTAACAGACCAATGCAAAATCCATGCCAAAAGGCCTATCAAAAGTAGCGATAAGGGAATAAGAATAAATAAGCTTTCCACCCCTATAGTCTAAGCTTTCCGCAAACGCCAAGCATTTAATGTTACTGCGAGTGAAGATAGAGACATTCCAATACCAGCAACCCAGGGATTGACTAAACCCATCATCGCAGCAGGAATTGCTAGTAAGTTATATATCAAAGCCCAAAGCAGATTTTGCTTAATAATGGCTTGAGTCTTATCAGCTAATCGTAAAGTTTTTGCTAAAGGTGCCAATGACACAGCTGTCAGAATAGCATCCGCCCCTGCTATAGCTAAAGGGGCGCCAGCGCCAACTGCAATGGAAATATCTGCGCGCGCTAATAAAGGCGCATCATTTACACCATCGCCAATCGCCCATACAAAGCGCCCTTGTTTTTGTAAGCGCTCGATATAGCCATACTTATCCTCTGGGGTACAAGCGCCCTGATATCTTTCAATGCCGATATGATTTGCCCACCAAGCAACTGTTGCAAGATCATCACCAGAAACTAAATGCACTGCAATATTTCTAGACTTTACCGTTTTTAGAAATAGCTCCAATCCCGGTCTAGGTGTATCCAAGAAAATAAAGCTTGCGATTAATCCCTGATCATCTACCAGATGCACTTGACCATACTGTTCAGCTTGTGCATCTTTTGTAATACCAAGCCAAGCGGCACTACCAAGGCGATAGATGCCCGAGCTCAAACCCCTACCCAATTGGTTTTTTACTGGTTCAGAAAGGAGAGGAAGTCTTAGGTTTTCAGTTTGGGCAGCACGTAATAATGAGAGTGCCAAAGGATGTCTTTGACCAGATTCCAATGCTGCTGCCAATGCCAGCGCATCTTCACGGCGATAGCCAGTTCGCAAATTATTCACTTCTTGTAGCTCTGGTTGACCCATCGTTAAGGTGCCCGTTTTATCAAGCACTAGATCAGTGGCTTTGACTAAGCCTTCAAGAACATGGCCACGCACAATCAGTAAACCCAATTTAGTCACCGCCCCTTGTGCTGCAGCCATGGCAGTTGGTACGGCAAGTGATAAAGCACATGGGCAACTTGCTACCAAGACAGAAACTAAAACAGTCCATGCCTTGCTGGGATCAAAGTACCACCATATGGCAGATGAGATAAATGCACTGAGTAAAAGAAATCCCACGAAATAAGTCGCCCATTTTTCTGCAAGACTAAGCATCACTGGCTTTGCTAATAGCGCTTGATCAAGGAGCGATGCAATCCCGGCAATACGAGTGGATTGCCCTACCGCATGAATTCTCATAAAAAAGGGATTAAGAATATTATGCGTTCCAGCATAGACACGATCACCAATTTTTTTCTCTACGGGCTTAGATTCTCCAGTGAGTAATGATTCATCTAGGGCACTGGGGTTTTCAATCAGAATGCCATCTGCAGGTACAACTTCTCCCGGTGAAACCCGGAGTACTTCGCCCGGGTTGCAATTAACGACAGGCACTACCTCAATCACTTGCGATGCTGGATAACTTAGAGCGCGTTCACAAGTTGCAGGCAATTGCTTAGCGAGAGCTTCAGCCCCGCCATGTGCATCCTGTCTTGCTAACAATTCCACATAACGCGCTGCCAAGATAAATGCAACAAACATAGTTATAGAGTCAAAATAACTCTGCCCGGCACCAGTCATTAAATTAATGGTTCCAGCGATAAATGCCAATCCGATTGCAAGTGCAATGGGCACATCCATACCCAACAGATGGGTTTGTCCAAATGACCGAATACTGCGCCATGCAGCCTGAAATATCGGTCCAGCTGAATACACTATCACTGGTACAGTTAAAGCCCAACTGGTCCACCCCAATAACAAATTAAACTCAGGAGTGATATCTGCGCCAACATAAGTGGGCCAGGCATACATCATGACTTGCATCATGCCAAGCACTGCAACGCCCAACCTTGTGAGTAATTGGCGTCTCTCTTTTTTAGCTCGTTCTATCGACAGAGAAGGTTCAAAAGGCCAAGCCTCATAACCAATTCGCTCAATCTCAAAAAGCAATCTCGCTAAGCTCGTTTTATCTGGTGAAAAGCGAACCATGGCTTTCTGTGTGACGTAATGAATTTGGACATCGTTCACACCATTAATACGACGTAAATGTTGCTCACATAGCCATACACACGCAGCACAACGAATTTTTTCTAAACGTAAGGTAGTTTCTAACTGACCAACTTCCTCAAAGGGACGTGTAAAGCGATTTCGTAGAGAGGGGTCATCGTAAGGCTTCAGTTTTTCTGGAATTTCATTTAAAGCTAAATAAGCAGCAGGCTTTTCACTTGATTGAACGCGTCTCGTATAAAAGACATCTAAGCCTTCACTATGAATTGTCTGAGCTATCGCCATACAGCCAGGGCAACAAAAGCTTCGGTTAATGCCGCTTAAATTAACTTCAACTAATTCCGCTGGAGAAATGATGCTTGAGCAGTGATAGCAAGTAAGAGAATGACTCATTAAGCCTCTTTACCTACCCAGCCATTTCGACGCTCATAGAGAACAAATAAAACGCCCCACATAACAACTGCAACATATGCCCAGACCCACGCAACTGGAGATGTGCGTGATCCAGAGATATCTAACACGAAGCCAAAGAGTGCAGGCCCCAGCATCCCGCCGCCAAATCCCAGCAAAGAATGCAATCCCATGGCTGCACCTTTAATATTTTCTTGTGCACTAATCACAAGGCCTGCGGTTAAGGTTGCAGAATCAGCCATGATAAAGATAGCGTGTCCAATAGCCAAAGCAACAATCAACCACCATGAGTGGCCGGTAGAGAGGGCTAAGGATATTCCTAACACTGCACTTGTACACATCACAATACATACCCACTTTTGGCGCCCTACCCGTAATGCAATTTCATTACCAAGAATAGAGGAAGGCACGCCAAAGAAATTAATGACTCCCGCTAATGTAGTCGCTGCTAAGAAAAATGATTCTCCAGATACTGCTGTACAAAATGCAAAGAAGGCTACCAGCCAACTTCTGGAGGCGAATAACTCTAGGGAGTGAGCGGTATAGCCAAAAATGAAGCCAGATGCTTTTTTATTCTGTAATACCAACTTCCATTTATCAACTGGAAAAATATCATGCAAACGAATTTTCATTGGCCCCTTCCACTTCTCGTGCTGGAGTGGAGGTATCAGAAGCAGAATAATTAAAAACGCTGTGAATGGTCCAAGAGAAATAATGCCAAATACATAGTGCCAACCAAGAGCGCTCAATATCCAACCGGAACATAAATAAGAAAAACCAGTACCAATGCCGAAGAAGGCTGTATAAAAGGCAATGTGTCGCGTAAGCTCACCTGACTTGATTCGGTCTGACAAGATTTTGAGGCCAGGCATATAAGTGCCTGCTAAACCAGCACCATTAATTGCCATGAAAAATAAGGCGGTCCAAAAGTTGTAAGCAAAAAGACCCATACCCAAGAGACCTGCAGTCGCCAAGAGACCACCAATTAAGTACACCTTACGAGCATCTACCCGATCTGTTAGAGCAGTTGCCAAGGGAACGGCCAGCATATAGCCAAAGAAAAATGCACTAGCAATCAGTCCAGACTGGAGGTTACTTAAATGCCACTCTTCCTGCAAGGTGGTTAAAACCACTGCGTAGCAAGCAAAGCCCAATAAGGCACAAGTTTGTGCCATGAGCATCAGAGGGGTATAACCAGCCGATCGAAAGCGCATAAAGAGTCAGTAAAAACGTGAACTCATTCTACTCGCCTCAAAGGAGAAAGACCCGCTACACTAGTAAAAACAGATGGAGGTAATATGCAAAATAATCATATCCTAGGCTTTCTAATGCGACTTTGGGCCAGTCTATTGATCGGTATGATCAGCACATTGGCAATGGCTGATGGCTACCCAACAAAACCCATTAAGGCCATTGTTCCTTTCGCCCCAGGGAGTACAACCGATCAAATTGGTCGTGCTTATGCTGCCAAAATGAGCGAACTATTAGGTCAGCCAGTTGTCATTGAAAATCGACCCGGAGCTAATGGCCTGATTGGAGCCGACCTGGTTGCTAAAGCTCCAGCAGATGGATACACCATCTTATTTGGGACTAACAGCACTAATGCCGCTCTTAAAAGCTTGGTGAAAAATCTACCTTATAACCAAGAAACCGCCTTTACTCCAATTGGATATTTTGGTTCAGCCCCCCTTATCGTGGCGATTAACAATGATGTGCCTGCAAAATCACTCAACGGGTTCGTATCACTAGCAAAAGCCAATCCTGGAAAAATGACATTCGCTTATGCAAGTACCTCGCAACGCGTCTCTTCAGAAATGCTAGCAAGTGCGGCGGATATCAAGATGACTGGCGTTTCTTATAAAAGCGGCCCGAATGCAATGACAGATGTGATTGGTGGACAAGTGAATATGTTCACGGCAGATTTTGGAGTCACTTTGCCACAAGTACAGGCAGGAAAAATTCGTGGTCTAGCCGTTACCTCGCTTAAGCGCTCACCTGCAATCCCAGAACTTCCAACCGTTAATGAGGCACTCGGCATAAAGGGCTATGAACTCATTGCCTTCTTTGCTGTATTTGGTCCAGCGGATATGCCAAAGGATGCCGTGCTTAAACTCAATAAAGCAATTAATGATGCGGCCAAATCAAAAGATGTGATTGAGCGATTTTCTGCGATGGGTTTTGAAACTCAACCTGGGACACCAGAAGCGCTTGCTCAAAAAATTAAATTAGAGACTGCGAAATGGGCTAAAGCGATTAAGGAAGCTGGTATTGAGCCAGAGTAAAGCAGCAGTTTTATTGCTGACTACGATTTGGAGAGTCTTGGAATCCATTGGATCTAAAGGTGAGAACTAGAGTATCTCGATACCCATAATTTCCAAGTGGCTGAATCGGAGTAGATTCATGAATCATACGTTCATCATTCATGAGTAACACCGACCAAGGTTGGGTAAGGGTAAAACGTAAACCAGCAGAGCCAGCAGCATCAAATATTCTGGTTTCACCACCTTTAATACCGTCTCGATTTAATAAAAACACTGCAACAAAATCTACCCCATCGCGATGCGCACCTTCAGGCGTTGGACGCCCTATGCCATCAGTCGTATCAATCCGAAATTGATGAGCCTCTACAAACCAGGTTGTCACTGGCTTTAAGCTTGTCAGTACATGAGCTAATCCTAGAAGCAAGGATTGCCAAGCAATATTCTTTAATAATTCTTCCTGTATAGGCTCAAACCAACGCTCAATCCCGCCATGTAAAGCGTTGTAATCTAGTGATTGCCAATGTGCGCGATGAGGAACTAGGTTGAGATGATTACCTTTAATTTCATAACTGGCATGACGGCGAAAACGATAACGGCCACCGTCCTTCAAATATGGATCGCGCGGCAAACCTTCCCAAAAATGAGTAACGCCTTGCAAATCAGATACTGAAAGCTTACTGATCTCAGCTACTGTTTCAGCAGAAGCAACAACATAACCATCAGCACTTAAAATCCTTGCGAGCTCTTTTGCTGAGGTTAATTGAGGTGCAAGGATAGTATTAGGCATGGGTTTATTTTAGTTCAATTAATCAAAAATAATTAATCGAGCTGAGCTCCGGATGCCTTCACAATTTTTGCCCACTTAGCCAATTCTTCTTTAAGTAAAGTAGCCAGCTTTGTTGGGGGAACAGGATTGAGATCTAATCCTTGCGCTGTCAATTTTTCACGCACATCTGGTCTTGACATGACCTTATCCATTGCTAACTGGTTCTTCTTCACAACATCTGCATTGACACCGATAGGTGCAAAGATGGCAACCCATACTTCACCTATGCAATCAGGATAAGTTTCAGCGATAGTCGGAATTTCAGGGGCAGCACTTGAGCGCTTAGCAGAACTGATCGCAATCGCCTGTAATTTACCAGCCTTGATGTAATTTAATGCCGAAGGAAGACTTGCAAAAGCGAGTGGCACTTGTCCCCCCAGTACATCATTGATGGCAGGAGCGACGCCTTTATAGGGAATATGTTGCATTTCAATTCCAGCACTCGTATTGAGCATTGCACCAAGAAGATGGCTAATCGTTCCATTGCCGGCAGAAGCGTATGACAACTCACCTGGTTTCTTTTTTGCTGCAGCAATGACATCAGCCAAAGTTTTATATGGCGATCCAGGTGGAGAAACTAGTACATAGGGAGTGGCACCAACGTAATAGAGCGGCACAAAATCATTAATTGGATCAAATCCAGGGTTCTTATAGAGAACGGGGTTTATTGCTTGTGCACTATTAATCGTGAGCAATAAGGTATAACCATCTTTTGCAGAACGGGCTACGCTTTGTGTGCCAATATTCCCACCTGCACCAGGTCTATTTTCCACAACGATAGAAGTGCCGATAGCTTCACCAAAGGCAGGTGCAATTAAACGGGCAACAATATCGTTTGTTCCACCAGCAGCCTGTGGAACTACTAAATTAATTGGCTTATTAGGATATGGCTGCGCGGCTAGATGAGCCGCAAATAACAAGCTAACTAAGCCAAATGAATTTATCCAAATATTTTTACTTATTTTCATCATAAACCTTTAAGTCAGTAGATTAAGGCGATGACGAACATCGGTAACATGCGCTTTAAGGTCATACAACTCCTTAGCATCTAGCATCGATACTTTGATGTTACCAACCTTTTGTTCAATAGCCTGGAGATCCTTGTAATTCTTCTCTTTCAGTTCTGGATTCAAAGCATTTCTTTCGATTACCTTAAGCTCGTCATATACCTGGGCCAGCTTCAGTTTTAAGAAGAAGTTTTTGGTTGCTGGAATATAAGTAAATAGAGGAATAAAAATGACTAGAAGAGGAATAACGATTTTGACAAAACGACCAACCCAAACAGCCGTCCAGAATGGTAGGTGGCGATGCAAGAAGGAAGGTCCATCTTTTAAATAAATTTCCGCATCAACTTGAACAGGAAAATCTAAACCCGTACTAGAAGGAAACTCTCCAAGTTTCTGCAAACGAGAGTAGGACTTCAAAATATCGTAAGAGGCCCCTAGGATAAGAGTGACCAGCGCAGGGCTAATATCCTCCTTTGCTACTAATGTAGCTGTCGCTGCGACCACTTGAATATCTTGGCGGGGAAGATCATGTGAGATGCTCAGTAAACCTCTAGGTACATTAACCTTGGAAAGGTAAGGCAAGTTTCGTGCATAAGCATCGGCCTGTTCAAAATTCATTAAACGAATACCTGGAATTTCATAGAAATTTTTAAGGATCGGCGATTCAGCAGCAGCCACAATAAATACAGCGTCTAACTGCCCGCTATTCAGTTTATCGATGGCCTGTTCGGGCTTATGTTTTTCAGCACGTAGTTCAGTTACTGATATACCACTAATTTGTAGTAGCGCATTACTGAGCGCTAGTGTGCCACTACCTTCATTGCCAATAGAAATACGCTTGCCCTTCAATTGCCCTAATACACGCAATCCGCCTTCGCTCTTAAAGGCAGCTTCGCGATACCAAACCCAAACTGGTTCATAAAACATTCCCGCAATAGAAACGAGTTTGGGATGTTTATTAATATCTGCAACGCCACCCTGCACCATTGCAAAGTCAACATTAGAATGTGGGTCGCTTAAGAGTGCAAGATTATCGACACTGCCACCTGTTGCCATTAAATCTATTTTGACCCCATCTTGCGCAAGCTCTGCTTTTAGGCGTTCCCCAAACTGGTAATACAAGCCTGTCGGAAAACCCGTAGCCATATCAATCACCTTAGGCGGAGGCGGAATCAAAATCCATAAAACCCCAAAGATGATAATTAATGCTGTCAAAAAGCCAGCCGCAATCACTAGTGGGTTATAAATGTGTCTTTTGATAGATTTCATAAAAGCCCCGTCTGTTTTTTGCATTATGCTCCGAGAGCGAAAATGGCGTGAAGACTATGCAAAACCAGGGAATAAGGGGTCTAGGATAAAGCTAAAGCGCACTTATCTTTACTGCCTAACTTGATCAATCATCAATATGACGTTTTTTGCACCAAGCTTTACGATTTGAGCAGATGAGATTAAATCTCCAGACTCTGGTTTTGCCATGCCTGTCTTTGAGACTCTGACTTCAATAGATGCTTCGGATAATTGTGAAAGCGGCGCACTTGGATTCAGTGCAAGAGCATCTGTTAATGAGAAATTCATTGGAAAGTCCGTAGCAGCAGTTTTAAGGACAGCCACCGGCATACGTTCGCCAGGTTTGCGTGCAATTACCATGAGGACATCACCAGGCTTCAGTTTAGATTTCAAATCTGCTGATAATTCAATCTTACCGCTGATCCCTTTACTGATAACGGGAGGAGTATTTTTAGTGGGTAAACCGCCTTTACTACGCGCCTCAGCAATAGATTCTCCTATAGATTGCGCCTCTTCTGAACCAGGCGGCAATTGCTTGGCAAGCTTTTCCCAAGTTTGCACTGCGGCTTTGTAATTTCCAGTCGTATAAGATGCCGTTCCTGATAACCAAAGAGCCATTGGATTATTAGGATCTAACTTTAATGCCTGATTGATTAGCTGCAGTGGTTTACCTGCAAAATTGCCGTTTGCATTACTAGCAAGGGCATCTGCATAGTCAGCCAAGAGTTGCGGCTCTGAGTCAACAAAGTTACCAGCACGCTCATATGCCTTAGCAGCCTCCTCATTACGACCCAAAATACGGTAGGAGCGAGCAAGCATTACCCAACCTTGAAGATTGCTTGGATCTTGCTCCATCTTCGCTGCAAATTCTGTCACCATTTTCTCGACACCATCTCGAGTCATAGGCTGCTGTACATTTTGATCTGCGATACGAGGAGCGTCGCCTAAGGTGAAATAAAGGCCTGAGGAGAGCAGCACAATAAATAAGCAAAGACCAATCACGGTCTTTTTAGTAGAGCCCATCACAGAGCGATCATCTTCTTCATTCGTGTCCTGAAAAAGTCGTTGCCGTATTTCAGCATGAGCCATTTCATAATCTACGTTATTGATTGAGCCTATTGCGAGTTCTGCATCTAGCTTCTCAAGCTCTTCACGATAAATAGCGGCGTTCATTTGACGACGTGAGGTTCCCTCATTCTTTGCGGGAAAAATAAATGGTCGCAAAAGCAATATCAGTACTAAAACTAGCAAGAAAAAAGCAGCGATTAGAAAACTAGTCATTAACTCTCTTTTCCTTCTTTTTCATTATTGCTAAGGAGGGCATCAATTTTTTGATTGTCTTCAGTAGATAAAGTAATACTAATCACACGGCTATTTCTGCGGCGCAGGTAAACAAATAATCCAGCAATGCCAATCATCAAAATGACAAAAGGGCCAATCCAAAGTAGCCAAGTAATGGGTTTGACTGGGGGCCGGTACAAAACAAAGTCACCATAACGCTCAACCATGAAGCTTCTAATTTGGTCGTCGCTTTTACCCTCTTTAATTAAAGTCCGGATCTCTCGACGAAGATCATTTGCTAAATCAGAGCGGGATCCAGCTAAAGATTCATTTTGACAAACTAAGCAACGCATTTCTTCAGAGATGCTAATCAGCCGTTGCTCTGTCACTTGATCATCTGCCAAAGGCACAGCATCCTTAGCGCAAACCATCAGACTAAAAATACAGAGTGTGATGAAAAGTACTTTTTTCATGACTTCTTCAATTCACTCAGTAATGGATAAATCTTTTGATTGAGAACAACAGGGGTGATGGGGCCGATATGCTTAAACCGAATGATGCCCGCTTTATCAATCACATAGGTTTCAGGTACTCCATAGACTCCGTAATCAATGCCCACTCGACCATTAGCATCGAAGGCTGAAAGTAAATATGGATTACCTTGCCTAGCCAGCATTGCGAGTGCATCTGCGCGCTGATCTTTGTAATCTAAGCCAATGATAGGTGCCATCTGCGATTTTGCAAGTTCGACCAGGACAGGATGCTCATCACGGCAAGCAACGCACCAAGATGCCCAAACATTTAAAACCCAGACCTGCCCCTTCATACTGGCAGGCGAGAAAGTCTTATTAGGCTCAGACAACTGGGGAATATCAAAAGCTGGGGCTGATTTATTGATTAAGGGCGATGGCAATTCATGCGGATCGCGATTTAAACCAATAGCCAAGAAGACAGCTAAGACGACGAAAAGCACTAGAGGAATTAGAAACTTGGCTTTCATACTGCATGTCTCTTTAGCTTAATACGATAGCGTTTATCGGAGATTGCTAAAACACCGCCCAAGGCCATTAATAAACAACCGCCCCAAATCCAGTCTACAAAGGGCTTGTAATAAACACGTACTGCCCAGGATTTATCAGATAACTCTTCACCCAAGGAAACATAAATGTCTCGCGTAAGCCCTGCATCGATTGCTGCCTCAGTCATTGGCATAGTTGAAGAAAAATAATTACGCTTTTCTGGATACAGGGTTGCCTCAGTATTACCATTTTTGCTGAGCAAGAAAGTACCCCTCATCGCCTGATAATTTGGTCCTGGCACAAGATTGACACCCTGCAACTGAATTTGATAGCCGCCGACCGACACTATTTCCCCAGTCGACATACGGACATCTTTTTCTTCTTGATAAGCACCAACCATGGTTACACCAATGGTGAAGACAGCTATACCTAAATGTGCTAACTGCATACCAATAAATGAACGCGTAGGTTTACCTAATTTAGCTTGACGAATAATTTGTAAGCATCCAGAGCTGATTACCCAAAAAGCCAATAAGAAACCAAGTCCTGCTAACCAAGTGAATTCACCCATAATCAAAGGAATACTGATGCCAGCGATCAATGCTACTAAGCCTGCGAGCCATAAGCGCTTGATCACCTTTAGAAGATCAGAGTTTTTCCAGTTGGTCCAAGGGCCTATGCCCATCAATACCAACAAAGGAGCCATGATGGGTACAAACACACTATTAAAGTAAGGGGGGCCTACAGAGATTTTCCCAAGATGCAATGCATCAATGAGTAAGGGGTATAAAGTGCCGAGTAGCACAGAGCCAGCAGATACCACTAAGAAGACATTTCCCAGCAAGATAAAAGTCTCTCTAGAGCTCAGACTAAATTTACCGCCCATGGTGCTTTTTGGCGCACGGATTGCATACAAGATTAATGAAGAGCCAACAACTAAGACCAAAAAGATCAGAATAAAAACACCGCGCTTAGGGTCTGTAGCAAATGCATGCACGGACGTCAGAACACCCGAGCGCACTAGAAAGGTTCCCAGGAGAGATAAAGAAAAAGCAGTAATGGCCAACAAAACTGTCCAACTTTTAAAGCCACCACGCTTCTCTGTTACAGCCAATGAATGCAATAGTGCAGTTCCCACCAACCAAGGTATAAATGATGCATTCTCAACGGGATCCCAGAACCACCAACCGCCCCAACCGAGCTCATAGTATGCCCACCAAGAACCTAGTGCAATCCCGAGCGTTAGAAATACCCATGCAGCAGTTGTCCAGGGGCGTGACCAGCGTGCCCATGCAGCATCTAACCTGCCGGACAATAAAGATGCAATCGCAAATGCAAATGCTACTGAGAAACCAACATAACCCATATATAACATGGGTGGATGAAACACTAAGCCAGGATCTTGCAATAGTGGATTTAAAGAGCGGCCATCTTGTGCAGCAGTCAATAAGCGCTCAAATGGATTGGAGGTTGTGAGAATAAAAAGTAGGAGTCCACTCATCACTAATCCCAAAACGCCAATCACTCTAGAAACCATAAACTCATCTAAAGCTTTAGATAGCTGGGCAACCAAAATGGTCCAAGTGCTTAATAAGAAAACCCATAAGAGCAATGAACCCTCATGTCCACCCCACACGGCACCCAAACGATACATGACAGGCATCTGAGAATTAGAATGCTCAGCGACATACAGCACAGAGAAGTCGTTGATATAAAAACTCCAGGCCAAGATTACAAAGGCTGTGGCAAGCAATAAGAAAACCGTTTGGGCAGCAGGTCTTGCTAGCATTAACCATTCTCGGCGACCCTGATGAGCGCCGACCAAAGGAAGAACCCCTTGAATGATGGCAACACAAAGTGCCAGAATTAACGCGTAATGCCCAAACTCAGGAATCATTTAGTACTTCCATTTTTTTGGGCTTGGTCTAAGGCGTGCTTCGCTTCTGGAGGCATATAATTTTCATCATGTTTAGCAAGAACTTCACTCGCAATAAATTCCCCATTGGCATTTAAACGACCTTGAATGACTGCACCCTTACCTTCTTTAAATAAATCAGGAAGAATGCCTGTATAGGCAACCGGAATATCTTTAACGAGATCGGTAATCACAAAGTGTACTGTTAAGCCATCGCGTTTGAGAGAGCCGTCTTTCACCATACCGCCAATCCGAAATGCTTGACCCTGGGGCGCCTTACCAGCAGCAACCTCACTAGGAGTTACATACAAAGCAATATTGCTATTAAGGGCATTCAAAATTAATAGTGCAGCAACTCCAATGACAGCCAAGGCGGCAATAATAATGAGTGCACGTTTATGTCTTGGTTTCACTTACCACTTTCTCTATCAAACTGTTCAGCCAAGCATTCTTGTTTGAGTCTGCGTACATTCGCCTTAAAGCGAGCACGAATCACTAATGGCTCAAGCAATAAGACTAGGGCACAAACGCCAAAACTACTCCACACATAAAGTGCGTAGCCACCCATTGCAAAAAATTCGGTCGGACTATTCCACATCAGCTTTTCACCTCGGCTAATTGTCGCACCCAATCAGTATGTGCTTCGCGCTCTAGGATGATTGCCCGTACACGCATTAAACCCACCGCAATTGAATACATCCAAAAGCATAAAGCCATTAATAACATTCCCCACAGCATGGTCTGAGCCATTGCAGGCGATTTTGTGAGAGAGACGGAGGCGCCTTGATGCAGGGTATTCCACCATTTCACTGAAAAATAAATAATAGGTATGTTTACGACACCGACTAAAGCCAAAATAGCACCAGCCTTATCTGCTCTGCGCACGTTGTCAATTGATGCTTGTAGGGCAATAAACCCTAAATAAAGAAAAAGCAGAATTAATTCAGAAGTAAGTCGCGCATCCCATACCCACCATGCACCCCACATTGGTTTACCCCAGAAGGCACCGGTCCAGAGGGATAGAAATGCCATCCAAGCACCTACTGGGGCTAAGGCTTGGGCCATCATGGCAGATAAACGGGTATTGAAAATCAAGCCTAGTCCTGCCCATGCTGCCATGACTAAATAAATAAACATCGACATCCATGAAGCCGGTACATGAATGAAGATGATGCGATAGCCCTGACCTTGAACTGCGTCAACTGGAGCCACAAAGAAACTAATCCATAAGCCTGCCACACCAAATACCGCAGTAAGCAGCCAAAAAATAGGTATCAGCTTTCCAGCAAGCGGATAAAAAGTACTTGGGCTTGATAACTTAAACCAGTTAATCAAGCGGTTATTAGAAAAGGAAGGATTATTTACAGAATTCATTCAATCGCAATCTTTACAGCAGCAGTGCTGACCCAAGGGATAAATGCTAAAGCCAAAATCAATAAAGCACCCAGCAAGGAAAAGTGACCTGAAGTATCTAGGCCAACGCTATTGGCATATACAGCACCAGCACCAAAAATTAATACCGGAATATATAAGGGCAAAATGAGTAAGCTCATCAAAACACTGCCGCCTCTTACCCCCAGAGTTAAAGCCGCTCCTATAGAGCCCAATAAGGATAGCACTGGTGTACCCAATAAAAGGGTCAACATTAATACATATAAAGAATTACCATCTAAATCAAACTGAATACCGATCAAGGGAGCTAGTAGTACCAATGGCAGTCCACAAACCAACCAGTGAGCAATAATTTTTCCTGTTACCAAAAGAACCAGGGGTTGAGGTGCCAATGCAAGCTGTTCTAGAGCACCATCCTGATAGTCGGCAGCAAACATCCTGTGTAAACCCAATAAAGTTGAGAGTAAAGCTGCGACCCATAGAACGCCTGGCGCAATTTTACGCAGCAAAGTAGCGTCAGCTCCAATTCCAAGCGGAAATAGGCTAGTGACTACAACAAAGAAAAACAAGGCCGTTAATACTTCGCTCTTACGGCGCATCACTAAGAGTAAATCGCGGTGGATGATGGTAAATAAAGCGCTCATAGATCAAGCACCTGAAGATTTGGGAGCTTCACCTCTTGGTGACTCGTGAAAACTACAAGGCCACCCTGATCAAGGTGTTCAACCATTAAGTTTTGTAACTCTTGAACAGCATTGATGTCCAAAGCATTAAAAGGTTCGTCCAAAATCCATAAACTGGCCCCGCGAGTTGACATACGAGCCATTAAGACACGTCGTTTTTGACCAGCAGACAAACAGTTAACGGGCAAATGCTCGCGACCCCGTAAACCAAAACGCCATAATGCCGACAAAGCCTTCTCTGTAGATAAGGGCATATTATCTAAAGCCGCATACATGAGGAGATTTTCTAAGGCAGTGAGATCTTCTTTGAGAGCATCTCGATGCCCCAGAAATAGAAGTTCGCGATGATAAGAAAGTGGGTCGATGGCAATGGATTGCTCGTCCCATAATACTTGGCCAACTTCAGGCTTTGATAAACCGGTGAGGAGGCGTAACAAACTGGTTTTACCAACCCCATTTTCCCCTCGAACATGCAGACAATTGCCAGAAACTACGCGCAAGTTAAGGTTAGAAAATAATTGCCTTTCACCACGCACACAACTTAGCTCACGGGCTTGGAGCACAAGTTCTGATTTACTGGAGATGGGCGAAAAAGTATCTGTCATGAAGGCTTGGGGTTTGAATCAAATCACCCCAGGCATTGTCCAAGAGCCCATTAGGGCTGTCAAACGAGCAAAAGTGGGTTTTAGAGAATATTCTCTTTTAATTCAAACGCTTAGCAAATTATAAGCGTTGTGAGAACTCGCTGCCCTAATGCTGGTAAGCGCTATTCTGGCTTGATACCAGCGCTTTGAATGATTTTTCCCCAGCGAGCCGCCTCTTTCTTCTGGAAAACACCAAATGCCTCAGGGCTCATAGCGTAATACTTGGCCCCTTCTGATTCCAGCTTTTTCTGGACTGCGGGCTGCTGCATGATTTTGCTTACATCGGCATGTAGCTTCTTCACTATAGCTGCAGGAGTTCCAACTGGCGCAAATAAGCCAATCCAATTTTTAACATCAAATCCAGGCAGTGTTTCACTAATACTGGGTAAATCTGGCATCGATGGATCCCGACTTGCACCCGTCACTGCTAAACCTCTTAACTTATCACTCTTCACATATGGAAGAATCGTAGGCATCGTAGCAAACATCACCTGGGTTTGCCCTCCAATCAGATCAGTAATAGCCAAAGCATTTCCTTTGTATGGAATATGTACCATATCTACCTTAGTAGTCATGACAAAAAGCTCTCCTGCCAAATGGCTAGCAGTGCCAATTCCGCCAGAGCCATAAGATACTTTTCCAGGATTAGCTTTTAAATAGGCAATTAACTCACTGACATTTTTTACCGGAAGACTTGGATTTACTGCTAATAGACCCTCAGCATCTAAAACAAAAACTACTGGCACAAAGTCTTTTAGTGGATCGTAAGGCATATTTTTTACAAGATATGGATTTACTGCATGTGTTCCGATGCTACCCATAATTAAGGTGTAACCATCGGCTGGAGATTTCGCCACAAAATCTGCCCCAATATTTCCACCGCCACCCGTTTTGTTCTCCACAATCACGGGCTGCCCGTAAGCCTCACTAAGGCCCTGAGCAATGATGCGTGAGAAACCATCTGCAATTCCACCCGTAGCGAATGGAGAAATGATCTTAATTTGATGATTTGGATAATTTGCGGCCTGCGCAAAGCTAGCTTGATGGCCAAGGAGCCCAAAACAAAGAATAAAGGCCTGCGCAATTGCTTTCATATTCGCTCTCAGAGAATTAGGGATGCAGTGGTGCAGCTGCTACACCTTGTACTTGATACTTTTTAATGAGTTCATTGACTAAACCACTACTAATGAAATCATGTACGCAGGAACTTAAAAACTCAATTGACTCTAGATGAGATTTTTCTGTCGCGATCGCCTGCTGAATTCCCGTAAATTGCCCGTCCAATATTCGTGAGCCAGGCATTTTTTCAGAAACCGCTATCAGCCCGGTTTTTAAGCCTGCCAGAGCATCTAAGTTTTCTTTAAGGAATAATTCATTACTGGCAACAACACTATCAGCATGAACCAATGTGGCATGTTGTATATTACGCTGCAGCCAAAGATCATAAGCGCTCTTGTAAAAAGAGGCGATGCGAATGCCAGGCTGATCAACCTGAGAAATATCTACAATAGAAGAATGCTCAGGAACTAAGTAGCTAGACTCTAGCTCTACATAGGCAGGTGTAAAAGTGACCTTTTTTGCTCGTGCCGGATCAGATCCAACCAATGCAATACCGCATCTTCCGCTTGCAGCAGACTCTACTACCTCAGCTTGTGTTTCACATCCCAGTAATTCAAGTTGGGCACCTAAACGTTCAGCAATCGCTCGACAAATATCAGGAGCAATACCAGTAGGCTCTCCAGAGGAGGAGCGCCCAGTAACTAACAAAAAGTTGCCAAGATATACTGCCGCAGAAAGAATACCCTGAGGAGCAAGTTGATTCCTCACTTGAGGTGAAATCAATTTCAAAAAATTCCTAAATAAAGGTTTGAGGAAAGTTAGAACTGAATCGTTTCACCTTCAGCCATCGGAATCACCTTGATATTGCTACCCTTCATGGCAGCCTGAAACTCTGCTACGGTGCCCTTTGTCATCGGATTAGAGTTGTAGTGCATCGGAATCACTGTTTTTGGCTTTACCCAAGTACGTAATGCATAAGCAGCATCATCTGGCGCCATAGTGAAGTTGCCACCAATCGGAATTAAGACTAAATCCGGCTTGTAATACTCAGAGATAAATTTCATATCACTAAATAAACCAGTGTCACCCATGTGCCAAATTTTATAGCCATTCTCCAACTCAATAATGTACCCCACAGCTTCACCAGCAGGATGTGACTCCATTTTTTCTGTGTTTGGATTCTTCATTACCAACAAAGAAGAATGCTCAGCCTGTACTGCTGTGACCTTAATGCCAGGTATTGGCGTAACACTACCAGTCTTATTGAAACGATGGCCTAAGTCTGCTGGTAATACACCCAAAGTGATTAGCGGCGTCACCATGTCGGCTGGTCCATATAATTTCGTGTTATTCATCTTTGCCAAGGCTGGCGCATCGCCAATATGATCAACGTGTGCATGCGTAACTAAAAGTACATCAATGGGGCCAATAGCAGCTAAATCGTTTTTATATTGAGGCGGGGTTTTTGGTCCACCAGTAATCCATGGGTCAATCAGTATGATCTTGTCACCTGGTGTCTTGATGCGAAAACCAGCTTGGCCCAGCCATAAAATTTCAGTCTTACCTTGCGCGTTACTTGCGGGTGAGGTCTGGGCATAAGAAACACTGACACTCAATATCAAGGCAGTGGAGGCCAAAGATACTCCCAATACATGCTTCAATAAATTTCTGATCACAAACAGTCTCCTAGTTTATTTTTGTTTTGATGAAGAAACTATAGCCCAAAATTGAAAGAGGGGTTTATATGGCGCTGCACCAATTGATCGCCAAATATTCTAGATTTCTTTTGGCTTCTAAAGAAAAAGCCCCGCACTTACGGGGCTTAGATACATCAAATCAATACAGCTTATGGAATCATTACGATAGCGCCCGCCACCTTGCGACTCTCAGCAGCGCGATGGGCATCAGCAGCCTGTTCTAAAGGGAACTTTGCACCAATTTGAACTTTGATATATCCCTTAGCAATTGCATCAAATACTGCCTTAGCATTTTCTTGCAATAAAGCTGGGGTTGCATTGTGTGGGAAAACAGAAGGTCTAGTCAAAAATAGACAGCCCTTCTTATTCAGAATCTCTGGCTGAATTTCTGGTGCAGGACCTGAAGCTCCACCAAATAAAGCTAGCGTTCCAAAAGGTGCAACACAGTCCAAAGAGCCTAGAAAGGTATCTTTAGCAACTGAGTCATAAACCACATTGGCTTTTTTGCCACCTGTTGCCTTAATTACTTCCTCGACCCAATTGGGTTTTGAGTAATCCACAACTGCATCACATCCTGCCTCTTTAGCGACAGCTACTTTAGCTTCTGAACCAACTGTACCAACCACAAATGCACCTAGTGCTTTTGCCCAACCAGCCAATATTTGACCAACACCGCCAGCAGCAGCATGGACTAAAACGACATCGCCAGCTTTTACCTTGTATGTTTTTTGTATGAGATATTGAGCAGTCATTGCCTTAAAGAAAACAGCTGCCGCAACCTCATCAGAAACATTACTAGGTACTGGGACTAATTTATCAGCAGCAACATTGCGAGCACTTGCGTATGCTCCTATACCTGCATTCATATACATCACACGATCACCAACTTTAAAGTTGGTAACGCCTTCACCCAAGGCTTCAACAACACCAACAGCCTCATGACCAAGGCCAGTAGGCAAGTCGAGTGGGTAAACTCCTGAGCGCTGATAAACATCTATGAAATTAAAGCCAATCGCAGTTTGACGGAGTTGAATCTCACCTTTGCCTGGCGGCGGCAATTCTTTGTCAATTAACTTGATAACCTCAGCGCTACCAAGTTCAGAAAGACTAACTACTCGAGCTTTTGTCACAGTTCACCTTATTTATTATGATTCAGAGAAAAATATCATACAGTAAGGGCGGGACTGTCTTCTTCGATCACTGCCCAAGTACTATCGCCCAACTTTTTGACTGCCATCGAGTAAGTCCAGCCATCTGGAACACCACAACTCCACTCTTTAGGACCATTCTGGATTAAGACATTCACAGAATTTCTGCTGTCGTAGTACAAGTGATAGATTTTTCCATGAATCGGATTAAAACCAAATTTCGCAGCATGTACCATTTCAGTGGCATCAAGTCTGGCTTGTAAGGCACGGGCTTGCTTCATCAATACTTCAGCCTGCTCCATGATGCGCTCATATTCAAGTTTGGCGTTTTGACGCGCCACATTGACTGCCTTGTCTTTTTCTTCAACTACCTTAATGGGAGCAAAAACAGGGGCTCCAACTTCCATTGGATATTCAATGCCAGCATGCCTTGCTGGATCGGTATCTTCAATTCTCATTCAAACCCCTGTGTCCGTTTATATAGATAAGTTACTTAATCAAGCCACAAGCAATACGTGGACCTGAATTTCCTGCGGGCTGGGATTTGTAGTCATCTGGATCACGATGCACAACAACAGAACGACCCACAATTCCAGTTGGTCCTGTATTGACAGCAAAGCCATGAAGCTTTGCTGAATAAGTTGCGTTGCCATTGGCATCTGATTTGATATTAGGCAAATCTCCAGCATGATTCATACCACTATTTGGCATGCCATGTGCTTTAGTTTCGGGATTGAAGTGAGGACCTGCACTAGTAGCGTCCGCTGAAGAGCAATCTCCTTTTTCATGAACATGAAATCCCTGCTCTGCATTTGGTTTTAATCCAGAGAATTTGCCGGTGATAAGTACGTCATCCCCCTGCCAAACAAAATTGATTTCGCCTTTAGCATTGGATCCAGATTTAGACTCTAGAGTTGAACTAGCTTTTTGACCCGTTCCCATTGATTGACAAGCAACAAGTGCTAATACACTAAGTCCGGATAAAGCAACTGCGATTTTCTTCAGTTTTACATTCATATTTGTCTCCTTGGGTTAAATAAGCGATCGAGTGCCCTATGGCTCCCTTTCAATAAAGTGTGACACAAATTTTAGGTGTCTGCTTAGCGCTTATAAAAGCTCAAAGTAACCTCTCCAAGCTCAATGCCAAACTTGCTCATTTTGGCCTTATTCAGCATTACCTTAGGCGTTACTAAATACATCCAATCATTAAATTGCACGTGATAAATCGTCCCGTCGACCGGCAGGGCTAAGGTATAGGTCCAATTTAGTGCATTGCCCGCTAAATCGCCCTGGGCTTCACCCACAACATCACTTGCTGTGCCAATGTATTTTCCAGGCGATTGTTCAGTCAATTTCCAAATACGTTTTTGCTTAGTTCCATCAGAGTAATCGAAGCTCTCATCAAGAGTTCCCACCTTCTTACCATCAACCATTTTCCAATCTGCCTTGATCAGCACGGTAAATCGTTTCTTTACCTCACCACTGCGGTCTGTAAAAATTCCATAGGCATCGATAGTTCCTGAAAAATACTCACTTAAATCAAGGGCGGGTTTTTCATTAGCATATTGCTGTACATTTGGTCCTGCACATGCAATCAGAACTATTCCGCATATCGCAGCGACAATCAATTTAAATGAACAATGTTTCATGCTTAACAGACCTCGTTAAAGATTGGTGGTGGACAACTTTGTCCTAATAACTCAGTTCGAAGTTTAGGTGCGCTAGTTTTAGGATCAAACCAAATTCCGAAGAACGCCTTTGAAAAATCTGCTCCAGGTATTTGCGCAATACGTTTTCCATCGTGATAAAAGACGGTGCCCTGCTTAGGAATATAGATCGCAGTTAGCGTTTGACCTGACTCAACATCAGGCAAAAAACCTGCTAACTCTTTACCCCACAGAGCTGCTTGCGTATCTGGCACGCCAATACGTTTCATTTCCTCTGCACTACTATTCGCAATAGACGTCCCAGAAAATGATTTTTGATAACGCAGATCTAAGGCAAACTCTGGAGAAGTTAAAGTGCCCGCCCGATAAAATGAGGCATCATAAATATGAAAGCCCCACCACGTTAGCTTACCCGCTCCTTGCAGCTTGGCAGGATTTAGAGCGGAATCTAAGTAAGTTAGGTTACGAGCAAAGCTAAGCTGTGCGAATGTGCATAAAGTGAGATAAATGAGTGCAATCACTTTAAGGATTTTCATAAGTTTGCCTTTGAAGCAGTGGCTCTCACTAGACCTAAAGCCGCAGGTCCTAATAATTTAGAAATTGTATGTCTATTTTTAGCAAAGAATCGATACCCTACTTGCAGAAAAGGTTGTAGTGGTTTTCTAGAAAACACCCATGCCATCACTGGAAGATTGGCTCGCCGATAGGCTTCTGGAAAAACCTCAACGCCCTGTATCAGCTTTCCATTTGCGTATTGGCCATACATTGCAGCTAGGGCTTGTTCACATGAGACCCCAACAGTATTGGGGTCATACTCCTCAGAATGAATATCAACAAAATCTAATAAACCCGCTTGATTTCTCCTAGACAAATAGAGAATCTCAGCCTGACATAAAGGACAAGCGCCATCGTAAAACAGGGTGAGTTTTTCAAGTGAAGTCATTATTGAGCAAGTTTAAGGCTTATTGAATAAACTAGCTGACCACAACACCAATGAAGGTTTCTATGCAAAATGAAGTAGCGCTCAATATCTTTGGCGAACCCCTGATTCCCTGTTCATTCGATCCACTCACTGGTTTTTTTAGAGACGGGTGCTGCAAAACCAATGAAGAAGATATCGGCAGCCACTTAGTATGCGCAATAGTGACTGATTCTTTTTTGCAATTTAGTCTCCAAAAGGGAAATGATCTAATTACCCCAAGACCAGAGTATCGATTTCCAGGTTTGGTAGCTGGGGACCAATGGTGTCTTTGCATCGATCGCTGGGTAGAGGCTGCGAAAGCAGAGTGTGCGCCATTAATCAAACTTGAAAGCACACATATTAAGGCCTTAGAAACTGTTCCCTTAGAAATTCTTAAGCAATATTCCAGCCCTATTTGAAAGCGTTTTACACAGACCATTTTGTACTGCCCTTGCCTCCAGGGCATCGCTTTCCTATGGAAAAATATTCTCGCTTAAGAGATAGGGTTAGCACCCTAGAAATGCTTGAGCTAGTTGAAGCTCCAGCCGCAAGTGATACCCAAATTTTATATGCTCATGACCCAAGTTATCTCATCAATATCATCGAGGGCAGACTTACCCCACAAGAGCAAAGAGAGATTGGCTTTCCTTGGAGCGAAAAAATGGTTGAGCGTTCCCGCCGCTCAGCAGGCGCAACTGTAGCAGCCGCAAAAACCTCTCTAAATGACGGTATTGCCGTGAATTTAGCAGGCGGCACACACCACGCATACCGTGACATGGGAAGTGGTTTTTGTGTTTTTAACGATAGTGCAATCGCTGCCCGTACCTTACAAAAAGAAGTTCATCCTAATCTTCAAGTCGCAATTATTGATTTAGATGTTCATCAAGGAAATGGCACTGCCTCTATTCTTAAAAATGATGCATCCATTTTTACTCTATCCATTCATGGGGAGAACAACTTTCCTTTTAAGAAGGAGCAGGGTGATCTTGATCTAGGGCTAGCAGATGGATGTGATGATCAAACTTACTTGCTTGCGCTTGAGCAGAGTCTTGATCAACTCAATACTCGCTTTAAAGCAGACTGCATCATTTATCTGGCTGGTGCAGATCCACATGAGGGTGATCGCCTGGGAAGATTAAAGCTAACTAAAAGTGGGATGCAGCAGAGGGATAAAGCAGTTTTTCAATACGCATTAGATAGAAAATTACCGCTCGCAATATCAATGGCAGGCGGCTATGGTAAAGAAATAGCGTCTACTGTCGACATCCATTTCCAAACCATTCAGACCGCCTTGCAATTTTGGAAACAATACTAAGACTTCTTCTTAGCCGCGCCCTTAGAGTCTGCAAAATTGCTAACGTTTTCTACACTTTTCTCGAAGTTAGCAAACGAGTCTGCCATAGTAGCCCGCATCAATTCAAAATTTTGTAGCGCATTATTAAATGATGTTTTAAAAACGGATACATAGGCCTCACTACCCGTTGGGGCATTATTAGTAGCATCATTTACAAAGTGAATCAGATCCGCTTTTGACTCCTGAATCAAGACCTCAGCAATTTGAGATAACTCTTTGTTACCACTCTTTAGCACTTGTATTAACTGTTTTTGATATTGCATGACTTCTTTTGCAGCGTCTTGCAGGACTTCTGCATGTACGTATTCAAAAGAACTGCGCAGGTCTTGGGTCTGCATTAACTCCGCAACCCTCTTTTGAATCATCGCAGCTAACTCTTGCGCAGCTTGTTGGTTGATCTGCGCAATAGCTTGGGCACTTTCAGCTGCAACCCGACCTGCTGCATTAGTGGCATCAATAGCCTTTTGCTGGCCTGGTATTGGACGCATATCAAATGGATTCTTATTCATACTGACCTCTCAGGGGGTGTGGATACCTATATCAATCTACTCTGCTTATAGATGGTTTCTATAGAGGAATACCAGTAGATCCACCTAGGATACCTCTAGCAATCTAAGTTAGAAGGCCCAAGTAAGGACTTAAACTGGATACATCAGCCTCTGTGGGTTTAGTAGTAATGTAGGCGAAAACACAAGCAGTAATAATAATTAATACTCCAAGCCATAAAGCCCAATTTTTTTGATTCGGTCTCAATCTTGATCCCCTTCTAGTTTATGTAGGATATTTTCCATTTAAATCAATCTAAAACAAGCTCTTCATATTGACTTCGGGCATACTTACCTTATGAAGACAACGCACTGGGCTCAGCACTGGAATCACATTAGTGCTAGCTTACGCCTACTGATTATCAGCATCACTGGCTTAGCCATCTTCTTCCTATTACCTTCTGATACCTCACTCACGATCCGGATCGCCATTGCTTGGGTTATCGCAGGATCAGAATACCTTGTTCTCACTTATGTGATGATGTACTCATCAAATGAGAGCAATATGCTTACACTTGCTACAAAAGAAGATGATGGTGCCGCAATCATTTTGCTCATCACAATCCTAGCATCGCTCGCCAGCCTATTTACCATTGTGTTCATTCTCTCTGCTGCAAAAGCGCTTCCGATGGGTGAATCACTCAAACATATTGGACTAGTGTTGGCTACGTTTGCAATTTCTTGGCTTCTGGTTCATACAGCCTTTGCACTCCACTATGCCCATGCCTATTATCAAGAGTATGAAAAAACACAAGTCGTTCCATTAATATTTGCCAATAAACCAAAGCCTACCTACGTTGATTTCCTTTACTTCTCAATGGTAGTTGGGATGACCTGCCAAACAGCTGATGTCAATATCGGCAGTTCTAAAATCCGGTTTTGGGTAATGATTCAGGGAATGACGGCTTTTATCTTTAATACCTCCCTTTTGGCCCTAGCCATCAACCTCATTGCCGGAGTCTTTGTTTTCGATAAAGTACTTCCTGCTGACTTAATTAATAAAGCACTTAGCTAAATATCAAACCATTGTTAAATGGTTTGATAAGAGTAAAACTAGTACACATCAGTTCTCCTTGATTAAATCAATACCATCTTACTGAGGTTTCACACCAGCGTTTTTCATGGCGACTTTCCATCTTTCAATATCAGTCAATAAGAATTTGGATGCATAAGTAGGATTAGCGATTGCAGGTGTTGCTACAGAGGCGTCCATTTCCCCGAAGCGACGAATTAAGCCTGGATCTTTCAAGGCATTATTGAGCGCCTTTGTGATTCGATCCACAACTGGTTTGGGAGTATCTTTGGGTGCATATAAAGCATGCCATACCGATAGTTGGAAACCAGGCATACCAGACTGGCTAAATGTAGGAGTAGTAGGTAAAGAGCTAATACGCTCTTTACTAGCCACAGCAAGTGCTTTGATATTACCCGCGCGGATATGCTGCAAGGTACTCGCTGGTTGATCACAAATGACATCAACCTGACCCGCTAGCAAATCATTGAGAGCAGGTCCAGTCCCTTTATAAGAAACTGAGACCCAGGATACGCCCAAAGTCGACTTCATCATCACTTCGCATAAGTTCGTGGTGGCGCCTACACCTGCGTTAGCAAAATTCACTTTATCGGGATTTGCTCTGACATAGTCAATAAAACCCTGAAGCGATTCTGCTGGAAAATCTTTTCTGGCAACTAGAACCATTGGAACATCGGTCACCATTCCAATAGGACTAAAGTCAGTAGCCGGGTCATAAGGTAACTTTGCATACAGAGCTGGTGCAGATGCTTGAGCCATATTATGAAAAAGTAAGGTGTATCCGTCTGGATTTGCTTTGGCAACCTTAGCAGCGCCAATAGTGCCACCAGCCCCTCCAGAGTTTTCCACAATTACCGCCTGCCCCAAATCTTTTGACATCGACTGAGCCAACACTCTACCTAGAACATCTGTGGAGCCACCAGGTGGGTATGGCACAACGATCGTGACTTGTTTTTCGGGATATGCAGCAAATACCAGAGATACTGAAAAGTAGCAGAATGCTAAAAGAAGCTTGTAGAAGATTTTCATAAATTGCCTATCAAGTAATTTCCGGATTAGTGAGCCTGCGATCTGACATAGTCATACATAGCTGTATGGTCTGCCTCTTTACCAAGCATCTCATTTGCCTCAGTGGCAGTGATGACACATTGCTTAGCTAAGTTTGCATAACAATTCATGCCCTCAATGAAGTCAAGTGCAATTTGTACATCCTTGCGCATCAAAGCTAAGGAGAAGCCAGAATTAAAAGCATCATTGAGCATAAAGTTTTCAACCTTATTTTCAGTCGTATTATTTCGACCGGTTGAGGCATTCAATACTTTATTCACTACATGAGGGTCTAAGCCAAACTTATTAGCTGCATTGAGGGCCTCAGAGACAGCAATTAATCCAGCAGCCGATACATAGTTATTTAAGGCCTTTACAGCATGGGCCGCACCAGCATCCCCTACATAAACGATGCTCTTGCCCATACTTTCAAGTAAGGCTAGCACTTCTTCAAAATGTTCTTTTGTACCACCCACAATAATTGCAAGCGATCCATCGATTGCTTTTTTAACGCCACCAGATACAGGCGCATCAATAAACTTCACATCTATCTGATCTAATTTTTTATTATTTTCTTTAGATGAAATTGGACTCGATGAGCTCATGTCAATGAGATAGCTATTCTTGCTCAACTTACTAGCAATACCCGCTGTTCCATTACTACCCCATAAGACAGCATCGATGATTGAACTATCAGGCAACATCAATATCGTGACATTTGCATTTTGGATTGCCTGTTCAGGACTAGTAACAAATTGAAATCCTTTGTCATCTGAAAACTTTGCTGCAACCTCTTTATTCAAATCAAATCCAACAACCTGATAGCCAGCTTTTAGCAGATTCTTTGCCATAGGGACACCCATCAGCCCCAAACCTACAAAAGCAATCTTTGTATCTGATGGCTTCATTAGATACCCATTTCTTTAAATACTTCTTTTGCAACTCGGAAGCTATCAATAGCAGCTGGTACGCCACAATAAATCGCAACCTGTAAAAATACTTCTTGAATCTCTTCTTTCGTTAAGCCATTATTAATGGCGCCTCTCACATGCAATTTCAACTCATGTGGACGATTGAGAGCCGCAATCATTGCGAGGTTCAGAAAGCTACGCGTCCTTTTCTCTAGGCCCGGTCGATTCCAAATCTCATTCCAGCAATACTCAGTCACCAACTCTTGCATTGGCATATTGAAATCATCAGCATTTTTTATTGAGTTTTCAACATACTCAGCACCTAATACTTCCTTACGGGTTTTTAACCCTTTTTCAAAATTCTCGCGATTCATATCTTCTCCTAATGATTGATTAGCATTTTTTATCAGAAAATAAATATTACGCCTTTTTATCAAACCAACCAACTTAAACTAAAATATCTAATCCTCACCAATACAAACAAGGGAATTTGAATGAGCCTGATTGATACACTGCAATGGCGCTATGCAACCAAAAAGATGGATCCTACCAAGGCTGTCCCACAAGAGAAGCTTGACCAAATTCTTGAAGCCATCCGCCTAACTGCTAGCTCTAGTGGACTTCAGCCATACGAGGTCTTGGTCATCACGAATAAGGCTATTCGAGAGCAAATTAGGGGTATCGCTAATGACCAATCTCAGGTTACTGACTGCTCTTATTTGCTGGTTTTTGCCGCTTGGGACAATTACACTGCCGAACGTATAAATGATGCATTTGATATGACAGAAGAAATTCGCAACTTTAAGAATGAAGCTGGCATTGCTTATCGCCAAATGCTATTGAAGAACTACCCCGCTCGAGATCCAGAAATTAATTTCACTCACGCTGCAAAACAAGCCTATATTGGCGTGGGTACTGCACTGATTGCGGCAGCGGATGCTCAAGTTGATAGCACTCCGATGGAAGGCTTTAACCCTGCTGCCTTAGATGAAATATTGAACCTCAAAGAAAAGGGTTTGCGCAGTGTTGTAATGATGCCATTAGGCTATAGAAAAGCTGACGAAGATTGGTTATTAAATCTCAAGAAAGTGCGTAGACCCAAAGAAGGTTTTATTAGCTGGATTAAGTAAGTGGATCCTAGCTAGGCCTTGATGAGCTTCACTAAGGTATTAAATTCCTCAATGCGTGCAGTTGATGGCCTTGCTAGCAATGCAATCTTTCGCTTTGGGGCCGGAGAACTTAAAGGCTTTGCGATCAAATTGGTTTGTTTGAGCAAGCCAAACTTCACGGCCATGCCAGGCAATAGCGCAATTCCCAAGCCTGACTCAACCATTTGTACCAGTGTTAATACACTAGTCGCCTCTATGCCTTCATGACTCGCTAAGTTCACTCTTTTACAGGCTTTCAAGGTATGGTCACGTAAGCAATTACCTTCCTCTAAGAGCAAAATCCGATCAGTCAATTTATTGGTTAAATGAATTTCTTTATCTTGAAGCGCTGGATCATGTTCATTGCCAATGAGCCAAAACTCGTCATCAAACAACTCTTTAACCAGAAAACCTTCGGTATCGTATGGAAGTGCAATTAAGGCGAAGTCTAATTCGTGTCGATTAAGCTTATCGATCAGATTAGCTGATAAATCTTCTCTTAGTGCCACTTTAAGATTGGGATATTGCTCTCTGATTTTTGGCAAGAACGATGGTAAAAGAAATGGGGCAATTGTAGGTATGACGCCCAGCTTAATCACACCCTCCATCGAGCCTGCAGTCCCTTCTACAAAATCCACCAAATCATCTGCCTGGACAATCAAGCGTTTTGCACGCTCTACCACACCCCTACCAATAGGCGTCATTGATACCGAGTGCTTATCCCTTTCAACCAACTGCACTCCGAGTGAATCTTCCAATTCCTTTAAACCAGCACTTAGGGTAGATTGCCCAACAAAGCATAATTGGGCAGCCTTAGTAAAACTCAAGGTTTCACTGAGAGTGATGAGGTAGCGTAATTGCTTAATAGTAGGTAAGGCGGCCATATGGAGCTTCTTTAGTTATCTATTTATTCGATTAATTAAATCATTTTAATTCATTTGACTGATTCTTGCTATGCCCTCAAAATCCACCCAGCTGTTTAAGATTTTCAACCCCTGAAAGGATCACCATGTCTATTATTAATACCGTAGTTCAGCCATTCAAAACCGAGGCTTTCCACAATGGCAAGTTCGTTACTATTACCGATGAAAGCCTCAAAGGTAAATGGTCTGTACTGATTTTCATGCCTGCAGCATTTACATTCAATTGCCCAACTGAAATTGAAGATGCGGCTAATAACTATGCTGAATTTCAAAAGATTGGTGCCGAAGTGTATATCGTGACAACCGATACCCATTTTTCACACAAAGTTTGGCATGAAACTTCACCAGCAGTAGGAAAAGCAAAGTTCCCATTGGTAGGTGATCCAACCCATACATTGACAAATGCATTTGGTGTTCATATTCCTGAAGCGGGTCTGTCATTACGCGGCACCTTCATCATCAATCCAGAAGGTGTTATCAAGACTGCTGAGATTCACTCAAATGAAATCGCCCGTGATGTTTCAGAAACATTGCGCAAGCTTAAGGCTGCTCAATACACAGCTGCTCACCCAGGTGAAGTATGCCCAGCTAAATGGAAAGAAGGCGCAGCAACTTTAACTCCTTCACTTGACCTCGTAGGCAAGATCTAAGATAGTTATTTCTTAACCGATCAGACTCTCTTCGGAGAGTCTATTGGAGAGGATAAGATCCTGCCCAATAGACTGACCTAATACACATACCAAGGCAAACACCATGTTAGATGACAACATTAAGTCCCAACTCAAGGTTTACTTTGAAAAAATCGTTAGCCCAATTATTTTGACGGCAACTTTAGATACCAGTTCTTCTGCCTCTGAAATGCTTGAGCTTTTAAATGAAGTTGCAGGGCAATCAGACAAAATTACGGTTAAGACTGACGGAAATGCTAAAAACAGCCCCAGCTTTACTGTGGGCAAAGTTGGCGAAGATGCTCGCATTACATTTTCTGGGCTGCCTATGGGTCATGAGATGACTTCTTTCATCTTGGCAATTTTGCAAGCTAGTGGTTACCCGCCAAAGGTAGAAGAAGAAGTCATAGAGCGCATTCGTAAGCTCGATGGAAAGTTTCGCTTTCAGACATTTATTTCTTTGTCTTGCCATAACTGTCCTGATGTAGTCCAGGCCTTGAATTTAATGTCTGCATTGAACCCAAATATTGAACATGAAATGATCGATGGTGCCCTCTTTCAGGGTTTGGTCGACCAACATCAAATCATGGCTGTTCCAACCGTAATAATGAATGGCGAAGTGTTTGGTCAAGGCCGTATGGGCGCAGAAGAAATTATTGCCAAACTTGACACCGGCAATGCCGACCAAGAAGCAGCAAAACTCAATGCTAAAGAAGCATTTGATGTTTTAGTAATTGGAGGCGGTCCAGCAGGATCAGCTGCTGCAATCTATGCTGCTCGTAAAGGTATCCGCACTGGAATTCTTGCTGAACGCTTTGGTGGTCAATTGATGGATACCTTAGGCATCGAAAACTTTATCTCAGTTAAAGAAACTGAGGGGCCTAAATTGGTACAAGCTCTTGAGCAACACGTCAAAAGCTACGAGGTAGATATTATGAACTTGCAGCGTGCCACTGCACTTCGTAAAGTGGATGATGGGATTGAAGTTGAGATGGTTAATGGTGGAGTTTTAAAAAGTAAAGCCATCATTCTTAGCACGGGTGCACGCTGGAAAGAAATGAATGTTCCTGGAGAGCAGGAGTATCGCAATAAGGGAGTAGCCTACTGCCCACATTGTGATGGCCCTCTTTTCAAAGGTAAACGCGTTGCTGTGATTGGTGGTGGCAACTCTGGTGTTGAGGCCGCAATTGATTTGGCTGGCCTAGTAAGTCATGTGACCTTAGTTGAATTTGATAGCAAACTTCGCGCAGACGCAGTCTTACAAAAGAAACTAATGAGCCTCCCCAATATCACCATTATCACGAGCGCTCTTACCAAGGAAGTGTTAGGCGATGGTACTAAGGTGAATAGCCTACGCTATGAAGATCGCACAAATAGCGCAACGCATACCCTGGAACTTGAAGGCATCTTTGTACAAATTGGATTGCTTCCTAATACTGATTGGATAAAAGGAGTGGTTGATCTTTCCAAACACGGTGAAGTGCTTGTTGACCATAAAGGAGAGACGTCTATGGCCGGTGTTTTTGCTGCGGGTGATTGCACCACCGTACCCTTCAAACAAATTATTATCGCCATGGGAGATGGTGCTAAAGCCTCTCTCGCCGCTTTTGATTACCTGATCCGCTCACCGGTTAAGGAAGCAGAAAAAGCAATAGCTGCCTAATAGCTTTAAATCTGTAAAATTCAACTTTAGTAAATAAAAAGATCAACCATCTGGTTGGTCTTTTTATTTAGCCTACCTTCACATGATCTATATCAATACTAGGATTTCCTAGAGAGATACGATGAGGAGTGACTTATACATTCTCATGATTGGTTTATCTGTGAAAACTATCTATACCTTAGCTTTCATCGCATTAGTACTCGCTGCAAATACAGCTTACGCAAATCGTCAGCTAGCAGTTCGTAACGGTTGCATGGGTTGTCATGCAGATACAGAATACGATGCCCCTACGTGGCCGGAACTAGCTGCAAAATATCAGCAATATCAAGGGCAGGCAGATGCAGCCAGCATTCAAGGTGATAAATTAAGGCAGGGTAAGTTATTTAAAAATATCAAAGCTCACCGCAAATTATCGCCAACAAATGCAACAGATCTCATGCAGTGGATTATTGATGGTGCGAATTAAATCATCTAGGCAAAAGGAAGGTAAAGTTGAAGGCTAGAGCCTGGAAAAAATTACAAGTTCATTCTTAATTCGTATAAGCGTAATAAGGTCCTGTACCTGCGTTACTGGATCTACCAGTAATTCCAATATAGACGCTACGTCCATAGAAAAATGGTAGGCCCCAATCGAATAAGGTGCTGCCAGTTTGCCCTGCCAGACTGGAAAAAGCACTATTTCCACTAGCAACTAAAGTTTCGGCATTTGCTACATAAAAATCAACGCTGGCTTGCACCTTATTTTTTAAGGTTAAAGAAGCTGTGTAGGATTGAGTAGCACTGGGGCAATAAAAACCTAATACCGTACTAGAGGAGCATGGGACCAAAACAGAGCTCAAGCTACCTGATGGGAAAAAAAGTGCGTTTGATCCACTATCAATAAAACTATAGGTGTAAGTAGTGTTATTAAAGTAGGTAGTAAAGTTACCGAAACTATCTGTGGGAATAACATTCGATCCTGCTGATGAATTATTGGATTGGGTATCAATGCCGAATGTTAACGACCCTGTAACTAAGCTCGTTCCCGATGCAGAAACACTGGGTAATTTAACAATGACTCCATTGTTATCGACCTTGAAAGCTGAGACTGGATTTTGCACTTGCAGACTTGAACTTAGGCTAATACGGCAATTATTAAGAGTTGTTGGTACACAATTAAAATAATTTTGACTATCGTTTACAAATAAGCCGACTCCTAAAATACCATTGGTTTTTATCGTGCTTGTAATTTCTGTACCCTGAGATCCACCGCAGGCGCTAGGAATCGAGCTGTAATTAGGATCTGCCAGAATTTGGATTGGGATTGAACTGGCAACTTCTGAACTCATTTTTACGTCAGCCAATTTCACTGGGCCCCAGACTGATCCACTAATAAATGAGGCACACTCAATAATCGGCGCGGATTTAACGGTTACAGGATTCAACTGCAAAGAGGAAACAGCAGAAGCCAATACTCGCAATCCCGTTGAGCCAGTATCTAATAGAACGTTATCAACCGTTACACAAGCAGTAGTGTTTGGTTGGCAGATGGTAACGCTGACATAAAGCGTATTCGAATTTTGCGATGAGTCCGCTCCTACGTTCACACTTACTGAATTTGGAGATAAATTAATGCTTGGAAGAGCAGCATTGAAGCTACTAGTTGAGCTTGAGCTACTCGAAGAAGAGTCGCTCCCGCCACCGCCTCCACAGGCGCTGAGCATAAAGAACAAGAAAGTAGTTGCCAAAATACGCATCAAGGATTTTCTATAAAATTCAGACTGTTTGTACTATTGAATAGATGCCGGTGCTATACCTACGGGCACTTGTTTGGGCAAGTATGCTCGCCCTATATATCCGCCCATCATTCCACCTGACTCAAGGACTAGATTATCATTTCTCAAAAAAACTGAACGTGGGTTTTGTTGCAGGGCACTTAAATAATTGGAATAATAATTTCCTAAGAGCACTTGAAAATCGGGTAGCGTCGAACCCCTCCAGGAAACACCAAAAATATTGCCACTGTTTGACACATATTCTTTTATCACTAAATCTGGACTAATGTTTTGTATGTAAATAGTATAAGTAGATTGCGGTGAAGTGGTAAGGGTGGATCCAAAAGTTTTTTGCTCTTGCGTAATGCTGGCAAGATTGCCCCCTAACTCTGCCTGCGCAAATATTGGAAAAGCCAATAAAAGACTGCACAAAAATTTACCAGTCGATTTAGTCATCGTGTTTATAGGGATATCCATTAGATCCATAAAACTAATCTTAGCCTAAAGCATTATGTCTTAGCTAAGATTAGTGATTTATCAATTAAAAAAGGGCTGCAACAGCCCTCAAAACTACTTTAAATAGGGCAATATGTTTGTCAGCTTAGGATCATCTACGCCATTACTAGGCTCAATCGTGTACTGATAACCACCCCACCATGGACCTGCAGCCCACCAAGTCCAGCCAGACCACACATCAGCATTACTTTGAATATAAGCCAACATATTAGCGATTCCCTGATTACAAGTTGGATTATTACCTCCTGCAAATTCCCCTAAAAAGCCTTTCTTACCATTAGTGCGTAACCAGCTAGTAAAGCTAACTAAACGCTCAGAGCCAATCGTTGCACTTACGCATTGATCCGAATTTCCTGAGCTATTTGAGTCTAGATATTGATGCACCTCAAATAGGATGTTATTGCTAGGGTCAGTAATTGCCAACATGGCAGAAGCATTTGCGGTGCCATACCAGTTTTGCGTCCAACTATGAGCTCCTGTCCAGCCATTGCCAGGCACGGTAATAATGTTGTTAGCACCCGTAGCTCGAATTGCAGCAATTGCTGCATTTGCTGCGGAGACCCAAGTTTCTGTCGACATAGTATTAGGCTCGTTCATTAATCCAAACATCACTGCTGGATTATTTTTATAGACCGTTGCTAGACGACCCCAAAAATCAGCAAAGTTTGCATTACTTACTGAACTTGCGCCAATAATATTGTTTTGGTAGCGCGCATAGTTATGCGGGTCAAGAAGAACTGTATGACCAGCAGCAATCGCTTGATTGACAAAAGTTTGCATTCTATTAAGTTCAGTGGGGTTAAGAGCAGCGTTTAAGGTAGGTTGCAAACGTTCCCACCGGAATGGTAGACGAATAATATTCATTCCCTTACTCTTAAAATACACAGCTTCAGCATTGGTTGGATAGGTGTAATCAACACCAAAGGTACCTGGTAAATTGCTTTCACCAAAATCCGCTCCCGCTAAATTAACGCCACGATATTTAACTGAGCTACTTGAACCAGAAGAATTAGTTAAACAAGAAACCGCAACAGTACTAATAGTGTTACTCACCTTGCCCGCCCCATTAGAGATAGAGCAAGTTTGGCCATTAGGCTGCGTATTCACGGTCACTGCATAATTTCCATTCGCAGCTACTTGCGTATTAAATTTAAATGCTCCATTTGAGTTTAGGCTCAGCAAATCGCTGCCATTATTCCCTAGTACTACTGTGAGACCAGCGCCTAATCCACTCAGTGTTCCACCAACGCTATATGAACTAGTCGTGACTGGAGAATTGCTAACAGTAAATAGAGCAGCCTCTGTCACTGTGCTCTGATCAGTAACGTTAATGGCTGGTGCACTGAAACTCACATTAGCCGGTAAAGCACTACTAGCAACACTTAGAGTGTAAGACCCCGTATTAAGTCGCGTGTAATTTGAATTCGTGATTACAGTACCAGCATTTGTATTGTTAATGGTGGCAACCGTCGACGAATAACTATTGGGGCCTTTAAGAACTACGGGAATATTACAGGTAGTTCCGTTAATACAGACTGACTTTAAAGCGGTAGCATCAATAGTAAAGGCAATTGCACCACCCGTTGGTGTAACAGGAGTACTGCTACCACTAATCGAATAGTTGATGGCTCCTGGGGTCACACCATTGGGGTTATAGCCATAAGCCACTGTTGCAGAAGAATTAGGCTGAATAGTGCCAGTCGTGTTTAAAGTTAAGGTAACTGTATCTTTACTTCCTGCAATACTATTTGTCACAAATGTACCCGTAGTCTGGGCCCAATAAACTGGTGGTGGAAAATATAAATTATTAACTGAATCTAGCTGAAACTTAGAGCCAACTAAGGAAGTTCCAACACTAGTAATTTGAATTTTTAATCCACTCGCACTTTGCGATGTAGCACATGTATTAGTGACATTAAAGGACCCGCTCATCCACCATTGGCCAATATTGGTAGACGGAGAAGCAATACTAAAGCAGGAATTAACTGAAGCTGCCAGTACAGGAGTTGCTGAAGCGCTTGTAGCCGCAGTACCCGCTTCACTGCTACCACCTCCACCGCCACCACAGGCCACTAACAACATAGAGCTACATAAGCAAACCATAAAGTAGAGTTTTTTTATCATGATAATCATCCTGGAGAGAATTAGACTAGCTTCGAATCTATCACTAATTTTCCATTTTTAAGCCCTGAAATGTTCAGTTTTAACGCCCTGCCTTAAAGTCGCTGCAGTCAATGGATATATAGGTCTTTAACCTATATCTAAACCAGTTCATTTCTTGTTCATCTTCTTTGATGTATTTTGGGTATGATGGTCGAATATGAACGAAATCGATCTAATCAAATCAACAAAGCAGCTTCAGTTGCGCGCGGAAAAGACTTTTTCGGATATTAGCCAAACTGCTGATGACTTGATGCAATCTGATAATGGCCATTTTCCTAGCGCAAGAGAACTATCTACAAAGTCTGGCTACTCAATAGGCACCCTTTATCGCTACTTTGGAAGCCTCAATTCACTATTTGCCTTTATCTTTATTGATCGCCATTTACGAAAAGTGGTAATCGATGCAGAAGAACTCATCGAGAGCTTTACTCCTCACGATACTATTGCAACTGTAATCACAAGCATTATTGAGTCCCTATTTTTAAGATTGAATAAAACAAAGTACACACATCAAAAGTATAAATATTTGGTTCGGCTTTTATTTAAGGTGGCAAAAAAGCCTGAAGAATTAAATCAAATAATGGACTCAGTCATCCCCAAACTTCTTCAACTGCAACGTAATAATGTTACTGGCACTATTAAAGTAATGAGTGAAGATGAGTGTCGTTTAGCCTTAAGAGGATTTCAAGCGATTATGCGTAGTCCCTTTATGGAGGGGGATCCCCTCGCAGGCTCAGAAGAGCATAAAAAATATGCCTGTGAATTCGGCATTGCTCTATTCGGTAAGGCCAAATAAGAAATTTCGGAATATGATGGATAAGATTATTCTAATTGTTGGAGAATATGGAAAAATATTTCTTGCTCCACTGATCCAAGCGCTTGGGCAATCCTGGGTAGTTCAACACTGTACCGTCGAACAGCCCAAGTCTGAATTGCTTGAGCTTGTCTCCAAAGCTCATATTCTGGTTGTATCAGCTGAGTTGGTTTATTCCAAAGAGACCAAACTAGTTGAAGATCTCATTACGGCGGGAAAGCAACTTCAGTTAGTTCAAGTACCATTTTCTGGTATGGAGTGGCTGAAAAAGGAATGGCTTCCAAATGGCTGCATAGTTTGTAACACCAATCAGCACTCCGAACCTATCGCCGAATACGTCATGCTAGGAATATTAGAGTTTGCTATCAATATGCGCCACATGGACCGGGAGCTGCGCCAAGGAAGATGGACTTACGGCGGATCTATTGTCCGAGGGCTGAAACATAGTGAGATTCAAAATAAAACAATTGGCTTTATTGGCTTTGGTCATATCGCCAAGAGAGTTACCGAGCTCGCTACCCCTTTTGGAATGGAATTTATAGCGATTAGCCGAAACCCAAAGGAAGATGCAAGACTGAAATGGTGGAAAGACAGCTCACACCTAGAGGCCTTATTGATGGAAAGCGATTACGTTCTGATTACTGCGCCACTAAGTGAAAGTAATCGGGATATGATCAATGAATCCACACTCAAGAAAATGAAACCTACTGGTGTCATTATCAATGTTGCTAGAGGGCCTATTATTAATGAGGCAGCGATTTATAAAGCTCTTAAAAATCATCAGATTGGTGGTGCACTATTAGATGTTTGGTATCAATATGCAAGTACTGATAATTTAGAGATGCAGCCCTCAGAATTCCCATTTCATGAGTTAGACAATGTCATCATGACTCCACATACTGCTAGCTGGACTGATCAGTTAGATAAAAGAAGAATTGATTCAGTTGTGCAAAATATCCAAAACTTTATCAATCAAAAACCTTTAGCAGAGGTCATTTACTAGATAGCTTTACCAACTGGATAAGCTAATTTTTGTAACTGGGGTCTAGCTTTTCCACGATTCGAAGCATTGCAGGCCACTCCATTTCTCCAAACGGCCTTCTAACCTGAGGTTGGTATAAGTGATGTGTCTTCTGAATAACTTCATCGGGCGGCATTGTTAATTTCACACCAGAAGAGAGGGCATCAACCTGAGCCTTGCATGCCATCTCCAACCAATATAGAGTATTAAAGGCCTGGGCTATGCTTGGGCCTACTGTAAGGAGACCATGATTTCTTAAAATCATCGCAGTTTGATCACCTAAATCTGCAACCAAGCGAGACTGCTCATCTAAATCAATCGCGACACTTTCATAGTCATGATAAGTAATACCATGAAAGCGCATGGCTGTTTGCGTAATTGGTAATAGACCACATTCCATTGCAGAAACAGCCATGCCAGCACGCGTGTGGGTATGAATCACACAACTGACATTCTCTCTAGCGCGATGTACTGCACTATGAATAACATATCCAGCCTGATTAATTCCAAAATCTAGGTTGGGGTTATAGATAATTTCGCCATCCAGATTAATTGTGATGAGATTGGAGGCGGTAACTTCGTTGTACATTAACCCATAGGGGTTGATTAAAATATGCTCTTCTTTGCTATCGGGGACCCTAGCAGTAATATGGTTATAAATCAGGTCACTCATTCCAAAATGGGCAACCAGCCTATAGCAGGCTGCTAGGTCAATACGAGTCTGACGCTCAGCAGCACTCACAACATAATTGGCTTTATTCATCATGCTTTTATTCCATTGGCTTAATATTGAAATCCCGAATCAATTTTCCAGTATTGTCGTAATCATTTTTTAAAAATACTGCAAATTCTGTAGAAGAGGGAGAAGTACGGACCTCAGCTCCAGCTTTTGCTAACTTTGCGCGCGTTTCTGGCTCTTGTAGTATGAGATTGATTTCATTTAACAAGGTTTTCTGAATAGCCGGCGGCAAGCCAGCTGGCCCAAAAAGCCCTAGCCAAGCGCCAATTTCAAATCCTGGGAAACCTTGTTCAACCACTGTTGGGATTTCTGGAGCAAGTTCCGTCCTTTTCAGAGTAGCAACTGCCAAGGGTTTTAACTTTCCCGCCCGCACCATGGTAATACTAGAAGAAAGCGTATCAAAAGTGACTGGCAATTGCCCCCCAATCACATCTGCTTGAGCTTGACTGCTGCCCTTATAGGGAACTTGGGTCATCTCTATATTGGCACGCTTAGCTAGTACTGACATTACTAAGTTACTGGTAGCTCCATTGCCAGTGGATCCATAACTAATTGGGGTTGAGCTCTTTTGAGCATTTGCCAGAAATTGTTGCAAAGTATTGGCTGGATCATTGGGATTAACCACCATCAAATAGGGTAACCATACCAGCATTCCAATTGGCGTGAAATCGGTTAAGGGACTGTAAGTTAGATTTTTATAAATATGTGGATTAATCGACATCGGCGCAGAAGCACTCACCAATAAGGTATACCCATCAGGCTTAGCTTTTGCAGCAATCCCAGCTCCAATACTTCCTGCTACGCCAACTTTGTTTTCCACCAAAAATTGCTGCCCCATTCTCTGAGAAAGTCGATCAGCCATGATTCGCGTAACTGTATCTGTTCCTGTGCCTGGTGGGAAGCCAATGATGATAGTTACAGGTCTATCCGGATAAGCCGCCAGCGCAACAAAGGAGCTGCTCAATAAGACAGAAAATCCCAACGCCCTAATAAAGAATTGAAGTTTCACTATGCCCCCGTTATTTTTAAAGTTCTATAAATAGTGATAAATAAGATATTAGTACAAATAGTCAAAAGAGGCATTTTTAGAGCACGTATCAGGCAATAAGACCTATCTGCCTTCTGAAAGAGCTTCCCCTATTGATCCATATCAAAGAATCCTCTAGTTTCGGATGGCAAGTACAACAAAACATCCTTTTCTTATATATCTTGAATAGCAAGCTATTTGACTCTTACTCAAATCACATTAGGAGGTATATGAAATCGAAGTTCTTTTTAAGCGATTTTCAGAATGGGGTGGGTCGAAAGACTTGAATTCTATTCAACCAGAAATGCTAGCGAGATTGAGTGAAGGTGGCCTCGGGATCATGCAGATTAGAAATACCAATTTACTTCCTATTATTCAAGGTGGGATGGGTGTTGGTATCTCAGCACATGCATTAGCAGGTAAGGTTGCTAACTTGGGAGGTGTTGGAACAATCTCATCTATCGATTTACGTAGACTACACCCCGATTTAATGGCTAAAACAGATCGTCTACCTCCATCTGATAAAACTAAAGTTGCTATCAATCAGGCTAATCTCATAGCTCTGGAACGTGAAATTATTTCTGCGCGCGAACTTGCAAATGGTTTTGGCATGTTGGCAGTCAATGTCATGCGGGCAGTGAGTGAGTATCAACCTTATATCACTAAGGCCCTAGAGTCTGGTATCGATGCTGTAGTAGTTGGTGCTGGTCTTCCCCTAGATCTTCCTGACTTAGCCCAAGATTTTCCAGAGGTCAATCTCATACCCATCCTATCTGATGCAAGAGGCCTTCAGCTGATTATAAAAAAATGGGAACGAAAAGGTCGGCTACCAAATGCCATTATTTTGGAGCACCCTCGCTTAGCAGGAGGGCATTTAGGGGCAAATAAGATTGATGATTTAAATAATCCAAAGTATGACTTCATTAACTCCATCACGGAATCAATTGAGTTCCTAAAAAGCGCTGGATTAGAGGGGCGCATCCCGCTCATTGCAGCTGGCGGAATTACGAGTCGCGAAGATATCAAGCAGGTGCAAGCGTATGGTGCTTCAGGAGTACAGATAGGCACTGCTTTTGCCGTAACTCATGAAAGCGCTGCACACCCCAACTTTAAAAAGACACTGGCGGAAGCAAAGCCGGAAGATATTGTGGAATTCATTAGCGTAGCTGGACTTCCTGCAAGAGCGATTAAAACGCCTTGGCTGATCAAATATTTAGCAACTGAACCAAAACTCAAGGCGGTAGCTCACAAAAAAGCACATTGCACTATGAGCTTTGATTGCCTGATTGAGTGCGGACTGCGTGATGGAAATGCTGCTGTAGGTCAATTTTGTATTGATAAACACTTGGGCTTTGCTCTCGAGGGCAATCTAGATAAAGGTCTATTTTTTAGGGGCTCTGGAAAGCTCCCCTTTGGCACTGAGATTAAGTCTGTGCAAGAGCTCATGAACTATCTACTTTCAGGGCCAATTCTGTTACCAAACTAAGCAATTAGGGCAACAGAAAATTTAAAGGGCTTAAAACTTGATCTAGATCAAATGACCATAAGCTATATGGAATTTGCATACAGCTTTTCCTTCCTTTCTTATATATCGTCAGTCACAAGATGTTTGATGATTATAAAAACAATACATAAGGTATATATGAAACTCAGAAACGTAGCCTACTGTTGCCTACTATCTTCATTGTTGTTTGCTTGCGGAAAGTCTGATCCGTACGACACCAGCAAGATGGATCTCAAGCCTACACCGGCAAAAATAAGCCCTGAACGTCATACCGGGGCATTTGCTGAAGGTGTCTCGCTGAACATGACAAGAGAGTTAAAGCCCTTAGATCCGTCTCCGATTAAAACAGTTCGCCTAGACACCACTCACAAGATCATTGAAATTGCTCCTGGGGTGCGCTTTGGGGCGTGGACATTTGGGGACTCGGTTCCAGGTCCTACCATTCGTGCACGGGTTGGTGACAAAATTCGCTTTAGCATGACCAATAGAAGTGATGAAGTGATGCCTGGTGTCCAGTTAACAAGTGCGCCGATGATGCATTCCATGGACTTTCACTCTGCAATGGTCTCACCACAAGATAAATATCGCTCTGTAGCGCCTGGTCAAACAATTGAGTTCGATTACACAGTGAACTACCCCGGCGTTTTTATGTACCACTGTGGAACACCCATGATTTTGGAACATATTGCTTCTGGAATGTATGGTGCTGTGATTGTTGAACCCAAAGAAGGTTACCCCACCAAAGTAGACCGGGAATACATGGTCATTCAAAGTGAGTTTTACTTAAAACCAGACCCAGCAGGTAAAAAAATTGATGGTCAACCTCTATATGTTTTAGATACCGACAATCTAAAAAAAGCAATGCCAAACTACACCGTATTTAACGGTCAGCATAACGGTATGGTGAAAAATCCTCTAGCAGCCAAACCTGGTGAAAAAGTACGCCTCTTCGTACTCAATGTCGGCCCTAGTAAGACTTCAAGTTTTCACGTAGTGGGGACTATTTTCGATCGTGTTTGGATGGAGGGGAACCCTGACAATCAATTCCGCGGAATGCAGACTGTCTTACTTGGATCTTCAAACTCTGCCATCGTTGAAATGATCATTCCAGAGGCTGGTAAATACATTATGGTCGACCACCATTTTGCCAATGCTTCATCTGGCGCTATTGGTTTGATTAGCACAGAAGCACCTACTAAAAAACCAAGTGAAGATTTAGAGCATCACAATATGGGAGCTACCGCTACCCCTACTGATCCATTAGCAGTAAAAGGAAAGCAAGATTTTGAAAGCAAATGTTTGGCTTGTCATTCCATTGGCCAAGGTAAAAAATTGGGGCCTGACTTAGCTAATCTCACAAAACGGCGTAATGACGCTTGGATTACCAGCTGGCTCATGAACCCGGAAAAGATGTTGGCTAGCGATGCTGATGCTAAAGCGATGCTAAAGGAATACAACAATATTCCTATGCCCAATCAAAATCTGACTAGCGCTGAAGTACAGCAATACCTCAAGTACTTCCATTGGGCTGATGCACAAGCTACTGGGAGCGTAAAGGCTAGCGGCGCTCATTAAGATGAAAGTGGCATTTCTGTTCGCAAGCTTATTACTCATGAGTACATCATCAGTAATAGCTTGCGGCCACTGCATTGAAGATAAGGTAGCTGCCGTATATGACCATGCCATTGTTGCAAAAGCAGTTCATGAGAAGCACGTAGTTGCATTTTTCGGAATTGAAGGCCCTTTAGTGGTCAATTCTGCATCAAAGCAAGAAATTCAGAAAATGATGAGCAGTATTAACGGGATAGATCCCAATACCAGTCGTATTTCCCTGGAGACGGGATCCATTTCCCTTGCCTTTAACCCCGCTATTCTCACTTATCCAGCGCTACTCGAAGGTCTTGATAAAAAATTGAAGCAAAAAAAATTATCCATCTTCCCTTTAGATCTCATATCACAAATGCCAAAAACGGCAGTAGCTAGTCATTAAATGATTTGTATATAAGTTATTCATGAGAGACAAAAAAATAGCGGTATTGGCATTAGGATTTCGGCCGTTTTACTTGCTGGCCTCTCTTTGGGCAATTTTTGCCATATTTGAATGGCTTCTAGAATTACAAAACATGGGTATCAGAAATCTAAGCGCTATACCCAGCATGCTTTGGCACGCTCATGAAATGATTTTTGGTTTTGCAGCCACGGTTATCACTGGCTTTGCTCTGACTGCAGTAAGGGCCTGGACAGGTCTCGAAACCCCAAAAGGCTGGAGTCTATTACTTTTAGTTGCACTATGGATTATTGCCAGAATAGGTGCTTTTACTAGCTCCCCATTAGTAGTGGTTGATATTTGTTTTTTACCGATCATTGCCATTGTGATTGGACGTTTGATTATCAAAGCACGAATGTATCGTAATCTCTTTCTTCCATTTATTTTGACAATCCTAGGATTCATTAACGCTCTTTTTTACCTCACTTTATTTGGACATCTCACAGTAGATGTTAATCAGGTCTTATTTGGAGCCTTATATTTGATCATCATGATTGAAATTATGATCGGCAATCGAATTATTCCTAGCTTCACAGCGAATGCTAGCCCAGGACTTCAGCAAGATCGACATCCAACTCTTACCAAGATAACGATATTCTGCAGCGCATTGACATTTCTACCACAAATATTCAGTCCAGTTTTACTACTAAATGCAATAGCTTGTTTTGTCATCAGTGGCTTGCATCTTTTTTTATTGCGAGGTTGGCGGCCATTGGCAACAAAAGGTAAGCCACTGCTCTGGATCATGCACCTATCTTATACATGGATATCAATTGGATTTTTTCTACTAGGCCTCTCAAATTTAGGATTGATCACGATATACCCAGCACTTCATGTCTTTGGGATTGGTGCAACGGGTGGATTAATTATCGCCATGATCACGAGAACTGCTCTAGGTCATACGGGAAGAGCACTCATTGCGGGGCTAATTGAAACTACCTGCTACTTGGGTATACAAGCCACTCTCCTTTTCTGGCTATTGGGTAATTCGAATCTGAATACCTGGTTTTATCCTTTTTTAGTTATTGCAGGACTATGCTGGATGAGTGTTTTTAGCTTGTATCTCATTAAATACTTTCCATTACTTACCTCCCCAAGACCAGACGGTAAAGCGGGTTAAATCATCATAATGATGTCATATCAATACTTTAATGAATGAACTTAGCATTGCACGAGCGATACACATTCTGAGTATTGTGATTTGGATGGGTGGCGTTGCATTTGTCACCATCGTACTGATTCCCACCATAAGACGTTCATCTTTCAAGGGTGATGAATTCTACCTATTTAATCTCATTGAAAATCGCTTTGCTTACATTGCTAGGACTTTAGTGCTGATAGCTGGATTAAGTGGCTTCTATATGATTCATCAGCTAAATGCTTGGAATCGATTTTGGGAAATTCGCTATTTCTGGATGCATGCCATGGTTCTCATATGGCTTATGTTTGTTTTGGCGCTATTTTTAATTGAACCTTTTTTCATTAAAGATCATGGCCGCATTGTGAAAGATGGGCACAACTTTGTTAATCTTCGAAAAACTCAGCTAGTACATTCAATCATTTTGACATTGAGCTTGATCACGATTTTTATTTCCGTACTAGGAGCTCATGGGTTCTTTACTTAATTGAGCTTTCGAGGAGCTCCAAACCGTCCTTCGTTTGGATAAATACTGGTAGTAGATACAGGTCCAATACCAATAATTTGTATTTCTGTTGCGCCTTTCATAGCACCATCAAAATGGACTACGCCCGCAGGATGAAACATCATGCTACCTGCAGGTAAGCCAACGGTAGTGGCAGGATCCCAACTTGCATCAGTACCTGCATACCAAGTTCCCTTAATTACCGTTACAAAACGATCTTGAGAGTGAAAATGAGGGGTACTCATGATTCCCTCTGGAAATATATTTCTGACAACATACATTCCAGGCTTATTTGGATCACCATATAGAACTGTTGTTTTAACTCCGGCTGGAGCATCACCCCAAACTATTTGATCTGGTTTAACAACAACAAAATCTTTCGCCGTTGCTTGAGCATATACCTGTGAAGTAAATGCAATGAATGATGCACTTACGAGCAATGCTCTAGTGATGCCGCTAACTTGCATAACCGCCTCCGTATATGTTTTTTATTTATCTTCCTAAGAGAAAATCTAACACGTCCCCTAGTAAAGCACCCTAAGGGATAACCCGAGAATGCTATATCTAAAGGAGTATTTAGAGTAAGCTCTTTAAGAAAATAGTAGCTAAAAAATAAGGGAACAAAATGAGATATCTCTATGGCTTTGCCGCATTTTTTGTATGTGCATCACTTGCAGCACAACCAAAAGTGAACCCTACAGACCCTCAACCAACTTGTTATATGTGCCCAGGAACTTTTATTCCTGTAGATGAGCTCAATGCCTATACCAAAAAAGCGATTCAAGAAGCTCATATTGATCAACAAGTACGCGATATCGATATTGGCAAAGCAAGAGTAGGAATTGGCATGGTTTACCGTGGCAAGCTTGATGCCCCAAATCCAGACTCAGTAGCAGAGCATGATCAAATCAGCGAGGTCTATCACATCATTTCTGGTTCTGGAACTTTAGTGCTTGGGCCTGAGATCACCAAACGTCAACGGAGGCCAGCAACGCAAAAAACAGTAGTTGAATTTAATGGTCCAGGAAATAATGGCAGTGAAATTCTGAATGGCATTTCACGTGAACTAAAACCAGGAGATGTAGTTGTCATCCCCGCAGGAACAGGACATTGGTTTACTGAGATCCCAGACCATATTAATTACCTCATGATCCGGTTTGATCCAGATAAGGTCACTCCATTAAAGAGCGAATCTCAGTCACTAAATTATTTATCGAAACCAGCAAGCCGCTAAGGGGGTTATTGTGAAGCAAATCATTCAGATTGTATTTCTCGTCTTATTAGCATCTCTCAGTTGTGGCACATTTGGACAGAACCAACCTGCTACTAAGGCCCCGCAGTACAAAGTGGATGCTTCTTGGCCAAAGGCATTGCCTAATAATTGGATATTAGGTCAAGTAGCAGGTGTAGCAACCGATAAAAATGATCATATTTGGATTATTCATCGGCCACTAACCATTACGGATGATGAAAAGGGTGCAACTCTTAACCCCAAAAGATCAAAATGTTGTATCCCCGCTCCACCCATTCTTGAGTTTGATAAAAACGGTAATTTATTACAAGCATGGGGCGGTGCAGGCAATGGATATGACTGGCCAAAAAATGAACATGGGATTTATATAGATCCAAATGGTAATGTTTGGGTAGGGGGCAATGATCAAACTGATCATATGATTCTTAAATTCACCCAGCAAGGAAAATTTCTTCTGCAGATTGGATCGCCTGGCACGAGCCTTGGAAGTAACCACATGACTCAGCTTGGTCGTCCCGCACATATGAATGTCGACCCTATTGCAAATGAAGTTTATATTGCCGATGGCTACTTGAACCAACGCGTCATTGTTTTTGATTCCAGCACAGGAGCATATAAGCGCCATTGGGGTGCCTATGGAAACCCTCCTACTGATGAAAAAATTCCTAACTTTAATCCGAAATCAACGCAATTTGCTAACCCCGTTCATTGTGTTCGTCTTATGAATGACAACACATTATTTGTATGCGACAGAGCAAATAACCGAATTCAAGTCTTCGAAAAAAGTGGGAAATTTATACGTGAAATGGCTTTTGAAACCGATACTCGGGGTTCGGGATCTGTATGGGATTTAATTCCTTCAGATGCTAGTCAAAAATATATTCTGATTGCCGACGGCACCAACAATGAAGTGACTGTTCTGGTACGCGAAACTGGTCAAAAAGTAGGCTCCTTTGGTAGAAGCGGTAGAAATGCGGGTGACTTTCATTGGGTACACAATATTGCAGTAGATTCAGAAGGTAGCGTATACACGACAGAAGTTGATACAGGTAAGCGTGCTCAAAGATTTATTAAAGCAAAATAAGTTGCCTGAACATTTGAAATATCTTTTTACTTGTGTCTTTTCTTTAATGTTGAGTACCCCCGTAACCTAGTTCTAGGTAGGGGGTTTCTTTATAGAATTTATTTTTTCAGTGCCGCTAAAAATTGCCTGATAGATTGATTTTGTACTTCATTTTCATTTGGAGTAGCTCCGGCTCCTGAAAAATGACCCAACGGTATTGCATCGTTAATCGCAATATATTTCACATGCGGTATATATTTAGCAGATTCCTTTGCATCAGACTCCGGATTTAGTAAGTCTCCAGTCCCCGCAAGAATAAGAGTCTTTGCTTTAATTGACTTTAATGCAGCGTTCGTATCTCCATTAAAACCCTTTGTTTGCCCAAGATCATGCCGGTCATAAGCGCGTGATTGCCAAATCCAATCATTTGCATCCATACGCTTCCATGAAGCATCCTGAAGCTTGTTAAGAAAATCGATTTCTGCCTGGGGTGTGTTGAACTGTTGATTTTGATAGGCAGGCGTTCTCACAATAACGCCGCTTAACCATCCTGCCCAGAGCCGCATCCCCTTTTCAACAGGTTTGTCATATTTTCCGCCTTGGTAAGCTGGATCAGTCATGATGCTTTGTCTGAGCATCTCAAGTATTCCAGTAGTCCAGGCATGAGTTTTAGCTAAGGGAATAATCGGTACAACGGCCTGCATAGCATTAGGATAAGAAACGGCCCACTGTAAGGCTTGCATTCCGCCCATGGAAGCTCCTACTACTGCCACTAGTTTGGTAATGCCAAAATACTCAGTCACAAGTCGATATTGGCTATTCACCATATCTCGGATATTGAACTCTGGAAAACTAATATTTGCTTGCGTGGCACTATTTGATGGGGAGGTGGTTAAGCCATTACCAATAGCATCCGTGCAAATCACAAAATACTTATCTGTATCGAGCGCTTTGCCAGGGCCAATCAGGTAATCAATACGATGGTGATTACCCCCAATCGCAGTAACCATCAGAATGGCATTTGATCTATCTGCATTCAATACTCCTTGCGTAGTGTAGGAAATTTTGAAATTTTCAATGGTCGAACCATTTTCAAGAGGAAGATTGCCCTCTAGAAAAAATTGATGGGGAGGATCTGTATCCTTATGAGCAGTTGCACTTATCGAAAACAAAGATAGGGCTATTAATATGCCAAGAAAATAGAGTTTAGGTTTCATAAGGCCTTTTTTAGGGAAAGAATAAATTACTTCTATTGACCACTATCCCAAGAATGAAAAATGAGAATTTCCTTTAGTGTCAAGACCATACTCTTTCATATACGTTTCTAAAAAACTAATTTGGTTGGTTTGGCTTTTTATGATTTCTCCCACTAAATCACCAATAGAAATCACGCCAATCACCTGCTGCTGATTTAAGACGGGTAAATGACGAACCTTCTTAGCCACCATAATGCTCATACATTGCTCTGCGGTATATTCTTCTTCAACAATGAGGGGGTTTTCCGTCATAATCTCTGCGGCTAAGACTGTGTCGGGATCTTTTTTGACTAAGGTCACTTTAATGGCACAGTCCCCAAGAGAAATAATTCCCTTTAGCCGATCATCATCAATGACTAGAATCGATCTGACTCGATGCTCTTTCATGATTTGCAAAGCAAGAGTCACAGCATCTGTAGACTTAACGGAAAATATTTGATGGTGTTTATTTTTCAAAATTTCTTTAACTGTAGTCATATATCACCTTCAAATTATTAAGTTAATTAATTGCATTAAAGCCCTGGATTGGCTCGAATATTTTTTACCATCGCATTAGTCACATTAGCTGATGCAGAGTTACCCCAGCTTGTTCTAACGTAATTGGCAATTTCTACAATCTCCTCATCAGTCAACCTAGAGGCAAATGAAGGCATCATAATGTAACCATCTCTAGCGGTAATTCCTCGAATGATGACTTTGATAATATTTGAAGCATTCGGAGCAATCACTACTGGATTGCCTGCAAGAGGAGGAATCACTCCCTTAATTCCTCTGCCAGATGCTTGATGACAGCCGCTGCAGTTAGAAACATAAAGGCTTATGCCATCTAATTTTGTAGTGTCTACCTTCTTCTCTCTGCCATAGAGACTTGAATTTGCTGGAATGGTCTTAAGATAAGTCGCCATTGCTAATAAGTCAGATTCACTTAAATGCCGGGTACTATTGTGAACGACTTGCTCCATCGGCCCGAGTGCACTAGATTTACCAGGATATTTGCCATTCTTCAAATAATCAGCAATATCTTGTGTAGACCATGTGCCTAGACCTGTCGTCAAATTAGAAGATAGATTTAATGCGTACCAGTTGTCGATCACTGCACCAGTAAATGCTTTGGAAGGCTCAATAGCCCCCATCAAATTTCGGGGGGAATGGCATTCACTGCAGTGCTCTAGGCCCTCTACTAAGTAGGCGCCTCGGTTCCAAGCGGCTGATTGAGCAGGGTCTGGCTTAAAAAAGCCTGGAGTAAAAAAGAGTTCGCGCCAAACTATCATGGAGCTGCGAATATTAAATGGGAAATATAGCTGATTGACCTTGACTGTATTGGTTACTGGCTTAAGTGTTCTTAAGTAGTCGTAAATGGCATCAACATCTTCGCGACTTACTTTTGTATATGAGGTAAAGGGCATAGCAGGATAAAGATCTTGATCTTTTTTGTTAATGCCATCATGAAGAGCTCTAAAAAAATCATCCCTACTCCAAGAGCCAATTCCTGTTTCCATATCAGGAGTGATGTTAGGAGTTGCCAAAAATCCAAATGGTGTCTTCATCTTTAGGCCACCAGCAAAAGGCGTGCCCCCAGGAGCGGTATGGCAAGAGATGCAATCGCCAGCAGTTGCTAAATATTTTCCACGCTGAATAGAATCTTCTGCTTTTGCAAGCAAAGGCAGCATCGCCAGAAAACAAAAAATAGATAATAAAAATAAATACGTCTTTGGCTGGTTTTTCATGGCTATCATTTGATGATTAATATTGGTGCTGTTGCTTGATGGATTAAACAATTACTATCTTAAGGTAAATCCTTGGGATTGGGATTGCTTAGGTCCAAATCTTTCTCCAACTGCTTAACATCTACTTTAGAAGCAAGCAAACTGGGAGCAACCATTTTCTCGCCATTCCAAACTTGCCCACACCAGCACTCCCCCGCATCATTAATGATGCAAACTCCAGATCCACAACAACGCTTATCAGGTGCTTTCATAGACTTCCCTTTGTGTACTCATTAAAAAAGCAATGAGCAAAATTGATACAAGAAATACAAACCATCCATCAATAGAAATTAAGGCTATTCTAGGGTGTTTATAAATTTAGTGCTTATCAAGCAGTAAATAAAAAAGGCTTAACCAATCCTGGGAATTTGAGTCATTATTTCACCCTATTCCACTAAAGAATTAAGCCAAAGAGAATCAATTTCTCTGAGTTTAATAGGATCAAAGTCCTTTAAAACTTCCCAGTAGCGCCCGGATGGAGCCATGTAAGAAAATGTCTCCTCTTTATCTAGAGCTTTTCTGACCAACTTTTTATCTAAGCGAGAGCTTAAACCACCAGGTAGGCTCAATTGGCTTTGACTCAAAAGCTGAGTCAATGAGGATCGCGGGAACATCAGTCTTGACTCAGGCAATTCAGATAAATTAACAACATCACATTGATTCATTTGGGCAATAGCCATCAAACGGACTGACTTAGCCTCTAGAGACTGCAAGGTAATATCTGGCCGCAAGGGATCAGCATTACCATTGCCATAGAAGTGACTTTGGTTCTCTGTTTCTTTTGGGTAAACCATGTCACAGCCAAGGTATGCGATAACATCTGGCTTTAGGAAGCCTAAAGCCCAATAGCCAGCAGTAAACGCCATGGTGCCGCCAGCATATACAAATCCACCGAAATCATTTTGCTCTGGTACAAATTCCTTAGCGGTAATCGCTTTCTTCGTAGAAAGCATTTGGGGAGATGGAAGGCGTTCTAATGGGAAATCTTCGGGATAAATTAAATAATCCCAATCTTCCATTAACTGCCATGCATTGTTAATAACGACACAAGAGGTGAATACTGATAGATCCCAGTTCTTCACTCTGACTGCATCTGGTGCACTACCTATTATTAAGACAATATTTAATCGACGATCCATACAAGCTACCCTTATTTTCAATCTTCTTTATAGCAACTCAATATGACTTTGTCTGAAAAAGTTCCTAATGACTCTTTTCGTAAGCTGCTAACTTTTCTTTTAACTTACGCTCCTCTTGGAATCGCTCAGTTTCATCACGAATAATAGCTGCAATCGCAATGGCCTCATCCCGTTCATTAAAAATCAGGGTGACTGAAAACGCAATGGAAATAGATCTACCATCCTGATGAACTGCCGGAACTCGCAGCAAGGTAGTGCCATACTTGGTTTTACCTGTTTCCATCGTATGAAAGTAGCCCTTAGAATGACGCTCTCTAAAACGCTCAGGAGTAATGATGCTAAGAGTTTTACCCAAAGCCTCATCTTGGCTATAACCAAAGATACGCTGGGCAGATGCATTCCAAAACAAGATATTTTCATCTCGATCAGAAATAATCACCGCCTCACCAATATTGCTAACAAGTGTTTTGAAATCGATCAGCTCTGACATTTTTTGTCTCTATTGTTTGGTAGTATTCTTTATAAGAATACTCTTATAAAAAACCATCTAAGAGGGGCTTTCTGAGTGGCTAGATTGCAGAGTATGCTCCCTAAGAAAGGTATAGACCTGGCAGGCTACCTGCACAGCAAGGAAGTCAGGTTGTTAAATTCTACCTATTAATAGATGAGTACGAATTTCTCCAAGACCTTTGCACTCCATCAACCCACCATCTTCAAAACTAAAGCTCGTTTTTAGGGCCTCATAAGTACTAGGGGAAACTTGGACTCTCCCATGGCGGGAAGTAGACTCCATCCGGCTAGCGGTATTGACTGTATTACCCCAAAGATCATAAGAAAACTTTGTAAACCCAATAACTCCAGCAACTACTGGCCCAGAATTAATGCCAATACGCATATTAAGATCTGAACCATTCTGCCCATTGAAATCCTGGAGATCTTCGAACATACCAAGCGCCATATCCGCGCAAAGCTGCGCATGATCAGGACGAGGAATCGGCAAGCCACCAACCGCCATATAAGCATCACCAATCGTCTTAATCTTTTCTAGACCTAAAGAATCAGCGCGCTTATCAAAACGAGTAAATAGGTCATTCAATAGCTTTACCAAATCAGTTGCCGATACTTGTGAAGACATCTTAGTAAAACCAACTAAATCACTGAAAAGAATACTGACATCAGGATAACTACCTGAAATATTCTTCTCGCCCCGCTTTAATCGCTCAGCAATTGGACGAGGCAGAATATTAAGCATCAGTTTCTCCGTCTTCATTTGCTCCACTTCTAGCAACTGTTTTTCGTGGTTAAGCATTTCTAGGTGCTTACGATCCAAATCACGGAGGCGCTTTTTTTCCAAAGAAGAAAAAATGCGAGCACGTAAAAGAATAGGGTCAAATGGTTTCGGCAAATAATCTTCGGCACCCATCTCTATGCACTTAATAGTCTTTTCAAACTGATCTGCGCCAGAAATCACAATAATGGGCAATGCTTTATAGGAATCATCTGCCTTGAGTTGCCCTAAAACACCTAAACCATCGAGTTCGGGCATCTCCATGTCTAAGAGCATTAAATCAACGGGCTTGCTCTTTACTACCGCAATAGCCTCAAGGCCGTCGGCTGCCTCTAAAATATTATGAAAACCCAAAGAGTTCAGCTCACGAATTAATATCTTGCGTAAGGTTCTACTGTCATCAACAACAAGAACAGAAAATGCAGCAAATACAGGATCTATCACAAAAGGTTGTGGTACTGGAGACGTGCTTTGGTTTTCCATATTAGACCTTAACAAGGGTATTGGGTTTGTAATACGAAATTTTATCGAGTGCAACTAATTTATATAAATCATTCAGATAGATAGATTCCGCAGCACCCAAAATCAAAATACTGTCATTGCCATTTAACTGTTGATGCATCTTTGAAAGTACTCTATCTTTAACATCCTGTTTGAAATAAATCAGCACATTTCTGAGCATAATCAAATCAAATTTAGGATAAAACGGCCAATCCCCAACTAAATTATGATGAGAAAAATTCACCATTTGCCGAATGGCAGGCTTAATTTGATAAGCCCCTTTGTCAATATGCTCAAAATATTTATGCAGGTAATGGGAATCAAGGCCGCGATGCGCCTCCATCGAACTATAGATCCCAGACTTCGCCTTATCCAAAATTAACTCAGAAATATCAGTAGCCTGAATATTGATAGTCCAATCATTTAGCTGATAAAAATCTTCTCTGAGCATCATTGCCAGACTATAAGCCTCCTGACCAGCGGAGCATGCTGAACTCCAAATCCGCAAAGTCCTATCTGTTTTACGCTTCTCAATGAGCTCAGGAAGAATCTTTTTTCTTAAAGCTTCAAATACATGCTTATCTCGAAAGAAAGAAGTCTCATTGGTTGTTAATGCTTCAAATGCTTGCCAATGCAAGCGTCCAACTGGAGTCTGCGTTAAGACTTTAATAAGCGCATATACATCAGGGTAACCATTTTGAGTGGCAATAGACATCAAACGGGATTCTAGTAAATACTGTTTAGTATCATCTAAAGCAATTCCTACCTGACGTTCTAACATGACATAAAACTGTGGTAGATATTCTTTAGACATGTTAGCGACTTGTAGGTACTTTACGAGTTCTAAAAATAATCTCGTCTGTGATCTTATCGATCGGCAGCACGGTATCAGCTAATCCTGCCTGGACTACGGCCCCAGGCATACCCCAGATGACACTGGTGGCTTCATCTTGTGCGATCAACTGTCCACCTGTTTCTTTAATAGTTTGCGCACCTTTTAAACCGTCATAACCCATACCAGTGAGTATTACCGCCAGTAGACCGCTACCATAGACTTGAGAAGCGGTTCTAAACAACACATCAACTGCTGGCCTACAAGAATTTTCTGGTGCTTCAGTATTCAGGTGAAGAATAGTTTTAGTACCTGGTCGCGACAAAGTCATATGAAATCCGCCTGGTGCCATATAGGCAACACCAGGTTCAGCAATCTCACCCTCCTCTGCCTCCTTAACCGTCATTACGCCAATGGAACTTAAACGAGCAGCAAGCAATGCTGTGAAATCTGCTGGCATATGCTGAACAATAAAGATGGGCACGCCAATAGGTGCATTAAAGGCAGAAAAAACTTGCATCAGCGCTTCAGGCCCTCCAGTAGATACACCGATACAAACTGCTTCTGCAGGTTTTGCCAGCACACCAGAAATCGCTTTATTTACTTTGGATGAAACAGTGGCAATTGGTTTGCTTGAAGCTAAAGGCTTAGTAGTGGTCAGTGGCGCTAAGGGGACAGCTGGGGAAGTCGTTGATTTAGTATCAGCGAGTTGGCCCTCTCTTACCTTACGCAATTTGACACGCTTAGCCAAGCCAATGATCTTTGGAATGAGTTCTGTTTCCAGAACTTTAAAGGCGTCATCAATTCCGCTAGAAGTATTTGCTGGCTTGCCAACATAATCACTAGCCCCAGCTGTTAGGGCCATCACTGCAGCCTGAGCCCCCTTATGAGTGAGCGAGCTAAACATGATGATGGGTAGATATTTATTTACTTTACGAATCTCACGCAAGGCTGTTAACCCATCCATCTCAGGCATTTCAATGTCTAAGGTCATGACATCTGGATTGCATGTTTGAATAGACTCGATCGCCTGAAGTCCATTGGCGGCAAAGCCCGCAATCTCAATGGAGGGCTCTTTTTGCAGGGCACTGGCAATAATTTTGCGCATCACCGCAGAATCATCAACAATTAGAACGCGTACTTTATCCACAACTTCCTAAAAAAGGGTAAAAGACTAGTTTTGGACTAGATCGATGCCGGAAACAATTTTGTGAGTATCCAAAACTAACAACAATTTATCGGCTAATTTATGCACACCCACAATCAGTTCTCTTGCATTTGGATCAAGATTACTAGGAGTTTCCTCAAAAGTCTTTTCAGTGACTTCAGTAAAATCACCAACACGATCAACTAACAGTGCAAATAAATGGTCCTGATCTTGAAAGAAAATGCTAAGGGCATCAGCACCATTAGGATCGTCAGGCAGATTTAGGCGAGTACGCATATTAATTGCGGTAACAATTTGACCGCGCAAGTTGAAAAAACCAGCAACCTCTTTCGGCCCTAACGGAACCGGAGTGACTTCCTGGCCCTTAGTCACCTCTACTCCAACAGCAATCGGAATACCAAAGAAAAAATGGCCTACATAAAAGGTGGCATAAGATCCGGCGCGATTCATTTATCTTCCCGATCCATGGTAATTACATCATTATCAGAAAAATGATCGCCTGCTAGGCCCGGCTCTTGATGGGGGCCAAGACCGGACATATTAAGCACTTCTTGAACGTTGAGAATACTCATGACTGAATCATTCACAATAACGCTACCCATAATTCCCCGCTGCGGGGGTGAAACCATCACAACCTGGGTAGGTACATTGACAATGTTATGCACTTTTTTGACTATAAAACCAACAGGTTGCCCATGGTGATAGTGCACGATCACTGGCACGGTTTCATCACCATATAAACTTTTTTGCGTAGCACCTTCTACATAATGCGCCAAAGAGATAAGTCTCATAATCTTGTTGCCATATAAGACTACTGCCTCATTCCCACGACGATCTATGCGTGTAGCGGCAATCATTTCTAGACGATCCACTGTTTCTAATGGAATTACCATGCGCTCTAGGCCAGCTAAATCAAACATCAACATTTGTTGGGAGTCATTATTCGCGCCTAAGGCAGCTGAGATGTCCTGTTCAAACTGATTGTCAGCAAGCTTAGCAATAATTCCAGAGCGAACAGCAATAGCGTTGATATCAAAAATCAATGCTACATGACCATCACCGAGGATTGTGCTGCCACTATAGACTGGTGTCCCCTTCAATAAAGGCCCAACAGACTTGACCACAACCTCTTGCATATACAAAACTTCATCAACTACTAGACCAAAACGAATGCCAGCCGCCTGAACAATCACAATGTTTAAAGCCTGATCAACCGGTGGCAATACATCATCCACCTTCAATTCATAGTTTAAAAATACTAAAGGGATAAGTTTGTCGCGTAGGCGAAAAACAGGAACTCCATAGAAATCCTCAACCCCTGGCACGCCTTCACGATGCTCATAACGGAGCATTTCAATCACGTTCAGTTGAGGTATGGCATAGCTATATTGCTTGCAGCGCACAAATACTGCTGGCATGATTGCCAATGTCAAAGGAATACTCAGGCGTAATCGGGTACCTTGTGCGGATGTAGCAATATCTACTGTTCCACCAATTGCTTGGATATTAGTTCGTACTACATCCATGCCGACTCCACGACCGGATAAATTAGTGATTTCTGCTTTAGTTGAAAAACCGGGCAAATAAATGAAATCAATAATCTCACGCTCAGTAAGTTTCGATGCACGCTCAGCAGTAACTAAACCTAGCTGAATCGCCTTTTGTTTAACCGAAGGAATATTGATACCGGCACCATCATCAGAGATCTCAATCACCACCATGCCATTCTCATGAAAAGCACGTAACTTAACCGAACCTTGCTCAGGCTTACCTTTTGCAATACGCTCAGCTGGCACTTCAATACCGTGGTCAACACTATTACGAATAATATGTACTAGCGGATCACGAATCCCCTCTAGCAAAGTGCGATCAAGTTCAGTTTCAGCACCAATCTGAATGAGCTCTACTTTTTTTCCACAGTCTTGAGCAATATCACGAACTAAGCGAGGAAATTTGGACCAGACCTGACTAATGGGCTGCATGCGCGTTTTCATCATGCGCTCTTGCAGCTCTAGAGTAACAGTATCAATCCGTCTGACCGTGTTATTAAATGCTAGGTCACCACTCGTTCTAGCAAATGAAAGTAAGCGATTACGTGCCAGTACCATTTCACTTACTAAATTCATGAGCTTATCGAGTAACTCAACACTGACTTTAATCGGAGCTGCTAACTCTTTAGAGCTTTCAGCCTCATTTACTGCTGCATCAATAGAGGCCTCTTTAACCACTTCTATAGCGTCTTGCTCTAAATCAGCAATAGCTGCGTCCAAAATCTTTTCTGCAATATCCGGAGGGGTAGGGGCAAGTACTGCCTCTACCGCAGGTGAAGGTGAAACTGGAGCTACTGCAGGAGCTGAAGTAGTTTTAGTGATACCAGCGCCACCCTCAGTCAGAAACTTGAGATTTTGAATCAGCGCTGAGTCATCACCCTCTGGTTCGCGACGTTGCTTTTGCACGCCATCCACAATTGCACGCAAACGATCAGATGTCTCTAAGAGTACATCAGTCATTTCTTCATTGAGGGTGAATACGCCATCACGTAATTTGCTTAATAGAGATTCGCCAGCATGCGCTACCTTTTCTAGGCGATGAAATGCAAAAAACCCACTGCTTCCTTTGAGGGTATGCATTGCCCGAAAGATATTACCGATGAGCTTCTTATCTGCAGGCGTTTGTTCAAGCTGAACAAAGTCTATATCAAGCTGGTCGAATATCTCGCCAGCTTCGAGCAGAAACTCATCTAGGATTTGATCGTTATTGTCCATATCTCTATTGGAGAGATTGACCTATGTATCTATCTACCGTTCTTAACCTTCAACCTTGAACTTATTCACCATACTTTGTAGTTCAGTAGCCATCCTAGAAAGATCTTGAGCGGCTTGCTGGCAATTATTAGCTCCTTCAGTAGTGCTTCTAGATACCGTAGATACTGAATCAATATTTCGGGCAATTTCAGAACTACCTGCCGCAGCTTCAGCAACGGTGCGACCAATTTCATTGGCAGTAGCAGCTTGCTCCTCTACTGCGCTAGCAATGACACCTGAGATGTCATTGATCTTATTAATTACACCAGATATTGCTGCAATAGAATCAATTGCTCCCTGTACATCTCGCTGAATATTGGCAATATTCCCGCTAATTTCTTCCGTTGCTCGAGAAGTTTGTCCGGCTAACTCCTTAACCTCATTTGCTACAACTGCAAAGCCTTTCCCTAACTCGCCAGCACGAGCTGCTTCAATAGTAGCGTTCAGAGCCAACAAATTTGTCTGCTCCGCAATTGAAGAAATGACCTTCAAGACGCTACCAATTTCTTTGCTACTTACACCAAGTTTAGTCATCGTGTCACCAGTAATGCGCGCTTCATTTACAGCTTGAGTAGCAACTGCGGATGCCTCGATCGCATTAGAAGAAATCTCACGAATACTCACACTTAACTCTTCAACACCTGTAGCAACCGTTTGCATATTACTGCTCACTTGAGTTGCGGCAGAAGAAGCAGATCCGGCTTGTGCATTGGTCTCTTCAGCATTTGAACTCATTTGAGTGCTTACTACCGATAGCTCCTCAGAGGCAGCGGACAAGCTCGTAGCATTTTTAGAAATTGCTTTAAAGGCATTGCGTGATGTTTCGATCAATTGATTTACTTGCTTAGAAATATCTAAGAAGAAGCCCTCTTTACCCTCTACCTTCACAGCGGCAGTGAAATCACCACCAGCTGCAGCAGCAATAATGCCGCCAATCTCTTTAGTGGTTTCACCGGCAATGCGATTATTTTCGCGCTCTGCTTCAGCCAACTTAGCGGCATGCTGCAAACTCACTTGCAACTCTGCAACCGCTTTAGCCATTTGGCCAATTTCATTAGTGAAGTCAGTATTTTGCACCTTTGTATCCAAACGCTGCGCTGCCAAATCAGCCAAAGCATTCTTCAAGTTGGTGATTGGGTCATTAATCGATTTATTAACCAAAGTAACAATGATTAAAGACATGACAAGTGCAGCAAGCAGC
>Ga0194038_1000013_pt1:82500-95509 | contig 95509 bp, 79 predicted proteins | sample JunL226m_MetaG_FD_148630 | JGI IMG/M metagenome (GOLD analysis project Ga0194038, IMG submission 148630) | Anoxic zone freshwater microbial communities from boreal shield lake in IISD Experimental Lakes Area, Ontario, Canada - Jun2016-L227-6m | ecosystem: Environmental > Aquatic >... | reverse complement strand
TTAAGTACTCGGAATTCTTACCTTATTTTTAACTTCCTACCTTAAAGGCATCCACAAAAAAACCAAAGAGAAGACCCAGTTTTATAAGATTAAAGGGCCGCCAAGAAAACCCTCGCCTTGGTAGGTCGGGTCGGCTTGCACTTCGTGTATAGGTTTGAAAACTAATAAACTCACTTAAACACAGAAGAAGGCCGACAATTAAAAGATCAGACGTAAACCAGTCACGAAAGAGTGTTAAAAAAACCCCAAAGACATTCCCGATAAAAAAGCCACAAAGGAGACACAAGAGGTGAAAGGCGAACTGTTGGTTCGTAGTTTGTATTTGGGTATTGATCATAGCCCAGACGGACTGAAGGCTTGTGACTAATCGTGTGGGTCGAAACATAGACAAAGGGAGTAAAATAAAAGATTATCTCCAAGACCTTGCGAAAGCTGAACATAGACCAAGAGACTACTCTTGCATATTACGGAATACGGCGTAGGCAGATGGCGAAATTTTATTTAAATAACGGAAAATACCATATTTAAACATCGTATTTAAAAAAACCGGACAAGTAGATACAAAAAGAAGCATAAGATTATTTTGAGGCTCAAAACCAAATCGTTGTAAAAGAACTTCTCCAAGGCATTGCCAACCAATTGATGAATGAAACCCTACAATACCGTCAGTTACCAGAATTAATAAAAAAGATTTCGTTGTATCACTCAAGGAGTATAAGGATTCAGCAACAAAGGATTGCAGAATGACTCGTTGTTTATTTAAGACTTGGCATAAGATAAAAAAGACGATTAGGCCACAGAGATCTCCCACTGCATTTGTCAGAGTGACAATAGTAATTTCTGTTGACCGGCTTACAACATAGTGCATATCCTGAGCAGACTCTTCTTTCCAATGGATCGCAAGAGCATCCTTTGGTTTTTGTGTTGATACTTCGAGCAAATGCTCAAAAAATCGTCGATTTTGATCTTCTTGTAATTGAAGATATGCTCGATGTTTTTGATAAGGATTTAAAAAAATCGGCTGTTCTGGTTGTATCCAAATATTTTGAATGCAGGGTTGAATAAGCGCACCCTTCAGCGCCCAGGTTATCCCGTAGGGTATAAAAATAAGCGAGAGGAGACATTGAATTGAGACAATTGCTTGGGATCGTGAACGTCGAAACTCCGCTAATAATATTTCTCGTGCTTGTTTTTTTCGTGTCGGCCATACTTGGAGAAAAAAGCGATAAACAGTTCGACTAATTGATCGAGGAATTAATCCAGTGGGTTCAAAAACTTTTTTTTGCATAGAATTGGTTGTGGAGACTAAATACTTTGAGTTGATTACATAAGGTATGTCTACCCCGAGAACAACGAATACCTCGAAGTGAAAAAAAGAATCCTAGGGGTAGCATGGGTCTAGTTGGTTGGAGAGGGAGTTAATATGCAGAGCATGTTCTCCTTCATGCGAGTCTAGACGCTTGACAAGACCCCATCCTTATCAACTATACTAATCAATAGTTCTCTTGGGGTTGTAGCTCAGTTGGTTAGAGTACCGCCCTGTCACGGCGGTTGTCGCGGGTTCGAGTCCCGTCAACCTCGTATGATTTTTTATCAAATCACACTAAAACAGTTTTCTTTTTTTTTGTTTTTAGTATTGTAATGCTTTATCAGAGATTCTTCGCACGAGATACCGTGGAAGGAGTGACTTGGCGTCTGCTCGAGACGAAGTGTCTACTCGGCGAGGCTTCTTCGCGTATACCTTTCGAAAAGAGAAGGAGGCGCCTTCGCATATACGGAAAGAAGCAGGCGTTGGTATTACCACAGCGTCTCTCTCACGTACTTGGTATGCGAAGGCCATTCCTCTTGAATCTCATTCTCCGTCAAGGATCTGTTTTTTCTTTCTATCCCGAAGGTGCTCTTACGTGCAAACCTTTGATACGTTTTTTTCGGACATTATTGATCGTTAGGGTTACGCGCAGGGTCATTTGACAGGAACCCGAAAATAAATAATGACACGAAGAACGTAATAACAGTATAAACAAAGATTTTTAAAGTAACCATAAAAAGGTAGGTAAGTGAATTTGTACAAGTAGGCTACACGTCTTTTTCTATTGTACCATAGGTCGCTTTCGGACAAAAGCACTGAAACTCCCTTTGAGAGGCAGCTCTCTTGAGAAAATCTTTTGTTAGGTTTGCGCGGTAAACCACCCATAGGAATGTAAACCAGACCCTAAAAGGTTAACCCCTAAATAACACACCCAGACAGTAACAAAGCCACAGGCGGCAATTATTGCTGGTTTGGTACCAATCCATCCTCGGGTTAAGCGTGCATGCAGATAGATGGCAAAAACAAGCCACGTAATCAGCGCCCACGTTTCTTTTGGGTCCCAACTCCAATAGGAACCCCAAGCCTCATTGGCCCAGACAGCACCAGAAAGAATACCCATAGTTAATAAGGGGAAGCCGAAACCTAAGATACGATAACTACAATTATCAAGTGTTTGACCCAATTTTGAGAGGTCTGTGGAAGTCACTTGCCTCGGGATATCGCTAGGTATTGTTTCTGCTGTTTGAAATTTTAAAGTATTGGGAACTAAGAGAAAAACTAAAGCAAATAATGAGCCAAAAAGTAAAGCAGCATAGCTTAAGATCATAATACTTACATGCATCATTAACCAATTTGACTGTAAGGCGGGCACTAACGCACTTGCTTTTTGCATCTCTTTGGGGAGACTAAATGTAGCAAAAGTAAACGTGAGTAATGTTACTGGCGCTGTAATGGCGGCTAAAAAGGGTAACTGGATAAACGAGGCACAGACAAGATGTATACTTGTAAAGGCCCAGGCCAGGAAGATTAAGGATTCATATAAATTACTTAAGGGGAAGTGACCTGCAGTAATCCAACGAATAAGTAATACAGCAGCTAAAAGGAGATTAACACCCCACATACCTATTGTTGTTACATTTGTTTTTTGTTGTAAACTTGGAATGAGCGGTTGAAGCCATGCCCAAAGCATTAAACCAAAGAGCACAACGAAAGAAACATTATTTAATAAGATTTCATTCATAAAAGATCAAAACAAGAGGAGAATGGTGATTAAGATGTTTTTACTATAACACAAAGTTTCTTTTTTATAAATTTTTCTAAGCAAAAAACTACTTTTTACGTATTTATTCCTTATGGTATACTAAAAATACACTTCTAATATATGAAATTGGAAAAACCATTTCTTTTTAGTCAAAAACTCCTTGTTTTTTTGTTCACGAGTACATTTAGTATGAAATTAGCAGTATACGGAAAGGGTGGTATCGGTAAATCCACAACAAGTTGTAATATTTCAATTGCATTAGCTCGTCGTGGAAAACGTGTACTCCAAATTGGTTGCGACCCGAAACACGATAGCACATTTACATTAACTGGATTCTTAATCCCGACTATTATTGATACATTACAAGCAAAGGATTATCACTATGAGGATGTATGGCCTGAGGATGTTATCTATCAAGGCTATGGTGGTGTTGATTGTGTAGAAGCAGGGGGGCCTCCTGCTGGAGCTGGCTGTGGTGGTTATGTGGTCGGTGAAACTGTTAAGTTATTAAAAGAATTAAATGCCTTTTATGAGTATGATATTATTCTATTCGATGTTTTAGGGGATGTTGTCTGTGGTGGTTTTGCCGCGCCTTTAAATTATGCGGATTATTGTTTAATTGTTACAGATAATGGTTTTGATGCACTTTTTGCCGCGAATCGTATTGTTGCATCTGTTCGAGAAAAAGCTCGTACGCATCCACTACGTTTAGCTGGGTTAATTGGGAATAGAACGGCAAAAAGAGATCTCATTGATATGTATGTTGAAAATTGCCCCATGCCTGTTCTTGAGGTCTTACCCTTAATTGAAGACATTCGTGTCTCGCGTGTTAAAGGCAAAACTCTTTTTGAGATGGCAGAATCCGACACAAATTTATATTATGTTTGTGATTTTTATTTAAACATTGCCGATCAATTATTAGCAAATCCAGAAGGTGTGGTTGCTCATGAACTTCCAGATCGTGACTTATTTCGTTTACTTTCTGATTTTTACCTTCAACCACAACAAGAAACAACTGCCAACGAAACACTTGACTTTATGCTGATCTAACAAGAACTCAGATAGAAAACATGAAAACTATTTCTTTCAGGGGCTTCTAGAATACATTTATTAGAATACATTTATCGCGAAACTACCTATGACACTTGCAACCCAAGAAAAACTTGTATTTGAATGCGAAACGGGAAATTATCACACATTTTGTCCTATTAGTTGCGTAGCGTGGCTCTATCAAAAAATTGAAGATAGTTTTTTCCTAGTTATCGGGACAAAAACATGTGGCTATTTTTTGCAAAATGCTTTGGGTGTTATGATTTTTGCCGAGCCTCGTTATGCCATGGCAGAACTGGAGGAGGGTGATATCGCCGCCCAATTAAATGATTATAAAGAATTAAAACGTTTATGCTTAAAAATTAAGCAAGACCGAAATCCCAGTGTTATTGTTTGGATTGGAACATGTACAACTGAAATTATTAAAATGGACTTAGAGGGTATCGCCCCTCGATTAGAAGGTGAACTCGGGATTCCTATTGTCGTTGCCCGGGCAAACGGCTTAGACTATGCTTTTACACAAGGTGAAGATACAGTATTAGCTGCCATGGCACAACGTTGCCCAGAAACAACTAAACTCATCGAAACAGCAGTGAAACCGGAAGTAAATTTTATTCAGAATTTATTTAATTGGCCGCTTCAACGAAAAGCCGAAACAGTCAAACCGAAGCACCCTCCGCTCGTCTTATTTGGTTCTTTACCGGGGCCGGTTGTAAGTCAATTAACATTAGAACTACAAAAACAGGGCATTGAGGTTGCTGGCTGGTTACCTTCACAACGTTATAATGAATTACCGGCACTTGGTGACGATGTCTATGTGTGCGGTGTGAACCCTTTTTTAAGTCGAACAGCGACAACTTTGATGCGTCGTAGACAATGTACATTATTAAGTGCACCCTTCCCTATTGGTCCAGACGGAACCCGTGCTTGGATTGAAAAAATTTGTCGTACATTTGACATTGAACCCGTTGGGCTTGATGCACGTGAAGCGGCAATTTGGGCAAATCTTGAAGACTACTTAGCACTTGTACGTGGTAAATCGGTCTTTTTTATGGGGGATAATCTCCTGGAAGTTTCACTCGCTCGTTTTTTAATTCGTTGTGGAATGATTGTTTATGAAATCGGAATTCCCTATATGGATAAACGTTTTCAACTCGAAGAACTTGCCCTTCTTGAACGTACATGCCAGGAAATGAATGTTCCAATGCCACGTATTGTTGAAAAACCTGATAATTATCACCAAGTGCAACGAATTCGAGAATTGCAACCAGACTTAGCAATTACTGGGATGGCACATGCAAACCCACTAGAAGCTCGTGGTATTAATACAAAATGGTCTGTTGAATTTACATTTGCACAAATTCATGGATTTACGAATGCACGTGATATTTTGGAACTTGTAACTCGTCCGTTACGAAGAAATGATTCTTTAAGCGATTTAGGGTGGACAGCACTCGTTAAAACATCATAAACGAGGTCCCTCTATAAGACTCTTTGCTCGACTCACCTCACCATCGACATCCCTGTTGACATCCAAAAACTAGGGAGAAGGTGTCGTCAGGTCTTTGCTCGAATTCTGGCGCGCAAGCGCTGAATAAGGGCACCTGAACGAGTCATTAGCTGGTGGTAAAGAAAGCATGAGAGTTCTCGTACAATATTCGGTCACTATTAGAGGATTCTTCTGGTATTTGCTTTCATTTTTTCTAATATATCTAGTATACATACATTGGCGCTTTTAACTCTCCAGAAGGGATTCGAACCTTTGACCAATCGATTAACAGTCGACCGCTCTACCAACTGAGCTACTGGAGACTTTTTCTTATCGTAGCATGCGACCGACAAAAAAGCAAGTTGCTTCGCCCCGCGCGGTTCTTTCATGAGTGCCTTCGACAGCCAGTCAAAAAGTAGTCTTTGGTTATACTTTTCTTCCGACTAGTCCTCTCTTTTTAAAATAAACTGTTTATCCGAATATAGTACTATGAAAGTCAGTCTTTTCTTTTTAAACTGTTGATGGTACCGAGAAAAATTTTTCTTTTCTCGAATCCTCTAAAAAAAACCAAAAGGTTCATCGGTTGAGGTCAAAAATATATGATGATTGACTTGGTGAAATATCCCATTTTAACTGAAAAATCAGTTCGACTTATGGATTCCAATCAATATACTTTTGATATGGATAGTCGGCTAACAAAAACACAAATTAAAGAAGTAATTAAAGAGGCTTTTAATGTTTCTGTTGTGGCTGTAAATACACATCGACCACCGCGTAAAAAACGTCGCGTGGGAACACGACAAGGATACAAATCTGCTTATAAACGTGTCATCATTACTCTAAAAGCAGGTGAATCTATTCAACTGTTACCAGGTTCAGAAGTAACAACTGACGCCTAAAAGTGTAAAAGACTCATAAAGCGCTTTTTTTGAAAGAAAAGCAAACAAGGTATATTCCTTGGTATAAAATAATTTTTGATAAAGAAAACATATGGGTATCCGTTTTTTTCGAGCATCAACGCCCGGCACACGAAATTGTTCTGTGTCAGATTTTAAAGAAGTAACACGCAGTAAACCTGAAAAGTCACTTCGGATTGCTCGACACCGTGCAGTAGGACGTAATAACCGCGGGATCATTACGAGTCGTCATCGTGGTGGTGGTCATAAACGATTATACCGTTTAGTTGATTTTAAACGTAATAAATTAGGTATTCCAGGAAGAGTTGTTGCTGTCGAGTATGACCCAAACCGTAATGCTCGTTTAGCGCTGATCTATTATCGTGATGGAGAAAAAAGCTACGTGTTATATTCACGAGGCCTTCAAGTAGGACAGTCAATTCTTTCGGATGTCCAAGCTCCCATTAGTATTGGAAACGCTTTACCACTGCGTAATATGCCACTTGGGGTTGAACTTCATAACCTCGAAGTAACTCCTGGTAAAGGCGGACAATTTGTTCGTTCTGCGGGAACTACAGCACAATTAGTTGCTAAAGAGGGTGCCTATGCAACCATTCGACTTCCCTCAGGTGAAGTTCGTTTAGTTTTACAGTCGTGCTGGGCAACTGTAGGTCAAGTTGGAAATGTAGATGCTATTAACCTAACAAAAGGAAAAGCCGGACGTAGTCGTTGGCTTGGACGTCGTCCACATGTTCGTGGGTCAGTAATGAACCCCTGCGATCACCCACATGGTGGTGGGGAAGGTAAAGCGCCGATTGGTCGAGCACGTCCAGTGTCTCCATGGGGTCGTCCTGCTTTAGGACAACGTACACGTAAGAAAAATAGTTTTAGTGCAAAACTCATCGTTCGTCGTCGTAAATAGAGTGTTACCTCAAATCACTTGGCACTATTTATTTTTTGGAAAGGAGAACAGGAATGTCACGTTCACTGAAAAAAGGGCCGTTTGTTGCGGCTCATTTATTACAAAAAATTGAAAAATTAAATAACCAAGGAGAAAAGCGTGTTGTTGTTACGTGGTCACGTGCATCCACGATTGTTCCCCCAATGTTAGGACATACTATTGCTGTACATAATGGACGAGAACATATTCCTGTGTTTGTGACCGAATATATGATCGGACATAAATTGGGTGAATTCTCACCAACTCGAACATTTCGAGGCCATGCAAAAAAGGATAAAAAAGCAAAACGTCGTTAATCTTGGGTTGAACACGTCGTAAAAAAAAAAAACGACACACTTTCTTCTTGATTGTGATTCACTGAATAAGTGGAAGGTTTTTACCATTCCAATACATGTTCAGCAAAATCTATTTATGAACTCCTTAAATTTTTATGGGACAAAAAGTACATCCGTTAGGATTTCGATTAGGAATTACTCAAGAGCATCAATCACGTTGGTATGCAAAACGAGCAATGTATCCAATTTTTATGGTAGAAGATCGTTTTATTCGCTCTTATTGCCAGGAAAAATACGCAGAAGCTGGCTTAATTACAATTGCTATTTCACGTCAGGTAGATCACCTTCATGTTAATTTAGAAGTTGCACGTCCAAAAGTTTTAGTCGGTTCTCGTGGACAAGACTTAGAAAAGGTTCGCCAAGACTTAGTAAGAGAATTGCTACAATTCCGCCAGAAAAAATGGTCGGCAGTGCAGCGTGCGACAACAGCAGAATTACGCCTCACTTTACATGTAACAAAGGTGGAAAATCCAAATACATCAGCAACAATTTTAGCTGAAGATTTAGCAGAACAATTAGAAAAACGTATTCCCTTCCGTCGTGCCATGAAAACTGTATTACAACGAGCGGAGCGTGAAAAAATTCCTGGAATTAAAATTCAAGTATCTGGTCGTTTAAACGGGGCTGAAATTGCGCGTACTGAATGGATTCGTAAAGGTCGTGTACCCTTACATACCCTTCAAGCAAAAATTGATTATAAAGCACGAACTGCAAAAACAATTTACGGCCTCTTAGGTATTAAAATTTGGTTATTTAAGGGTATGAAAAATGAACTTTCCGTGAAAGGGAGTTAATTTCGTAGTGAGGAAATTTCAATGTTAAGCCCAAAACGAACAAAATACCGTCGACCACATCGCGGTCGAATGAAAGGTAAGGCGACTCGTGGAAATACAATTGCGTTTGGAGATTTTGCACTACAAGCATTAGAACCTTGTTGGTTAACAGCACGTCAAATTGAAGCTGGTCGTCGAGCAATGACTCGATACGCGCGTCGAGGTGGTAAATTATGGATTCGAATTTTCCCGGATAAAGCAATTACAAAACGTCCTGCTGATACTCGTATGGGTTCAGGAAAAGGAGATCCAGATTACTGGGTTGCTGTAATTAAACCTGGAAAAATTTTATACGAAATGAAAGGAGTGTCAGAACCTGTTGCACGTGCAGCAATGCGTATTGCGTCCTATAAAATGCCAGTAAAAACGCAGTTTTTGGTTCGTCCAGCAATGAGCGAAACAACTGTTCGACCAATCTAAGCTTTTCTTTTAGTAAAGAAGGCTAAAAAAGTCGTGTGAATTTAGTTCTACAGGAAGCATGTATGATTCAACCACAAACCTATTTGACAGTCGCGGATAATAGCGGGGCTCGTCAACTTATGTGTATTCGGGTTCTTGGTCGAAATGAAAAACAAGTCGGCACTATTGGTGATGTCATCATCGCTGTCGTGAAAGAGGCTCTGCCGAATATGCAATTAAAAAAATCGGAGATTGTTCGTGCAGTTATTGTTCGAACATGTAAAGGCTTACGCCGAGCAAACGGTATGAGTATTCGTTTTGATGATAATGCAGCTGTCATTGTAAACAAGGACGGAAACCCTCGTGGTACACGAGTTTTTGGTCCTGTTGCACGTGAGCTTCGTGATCGTCAATTTACAAAAATCATTTCGTTAGCTCCTGAGGTTGTCTAGAGAGCCTTCATTTGGAGGTTTGTTTTTTATTTATGAAACAACGATTAAAGCACAGTTATGAACAAACAATTGTCCCTGCACTTATGGAACAATTTGAATATAAAAATCGCTTGCAAGTCCCTCGCGTTGAAAAGATTGTGATTAATCGCGGTCTGGGTGATGCCTCACAAAATGCAAATCTTTTAGAGACAGGATTGCAAGAATTAGGTCTTATTGCTGGTCAAAGAGGCGTAGTTACACGATCGAAACGAGCAATTGCTGGATTTAAACTTCGTGAAAAAACACCAGTTGGTGTCTCTGTGACACTTCGCGGGGATCGTATGTATAGCTTTTTAGACCGTCTTATTAATTTAGCCTTACCACGGATTCGAGATTTTCAAGGAATTTCACCTCAAAGTTTTGATGGTCATGGAAACTACACCTTCGGGTTAAACGAACAGTTAATGTTTCCAGAAATTGATTTTGATAAGATTCAACAAATCCGTGGAATGGATATTTCGATTGTAACAACATCAAAAAGTGATGTGGAAGGTTTAGCACTTCTCCAAAAATTCGGGATGCCATTTAAACAAGCATAATTCTTTTTGATTCTTTACTTTCGCTTTTTATGTTCAACGATACTATTAGTGATGTTTTGACTCGAATTCGAAATGCTGGAATGGTGGACAGTAGCACTGTGCGTATTCCCTTAACTCGAATGAGTCAACAACTTTGTCACATTTTAGAAAAAGAAGGATTTATCTCGTCATTTCAGCGTGATGAAACAACGAGTGAAGGTCCTTCCTTTCTCACATTACATTTAAAATATTCAGGTCCAGAACGTAAACCCTGTATTACAAATTTACGCCGAATTAGTTCACCTGGACTTCGTATTTATACAAACTATAAAGATATCCCAAAAATTCTCGGTGGAATGGGTATTATGATTCTTTCGACATCACAAGGCCTTATGACTGACCGAGAAGCACGTTTTCGTCGCATTGGTGGAGAGATTCTTTGTTCCGTTTGGTAACTAATTTCTCCTTTATTTTGTGAGGGTCTGCATGCCAAATCAAAAAAAAGAAGACCTTATTGATATGGAGGGTCAAGTGACCCAATGCCTGTCAAATGGTTTTTTTCGCGTTAAATTGGAAAACGGTTTTGTGATTCTTGCGCACCTCTCCGGTAAAATCAGGCGGAATTCCATTCGAATTGTTCTTGGCGATCGAGTTCTGGTCGAATTAAGTCCTTATGATCTTACGCGTGGTCGAATTGTTTATCGATTACGACAGACCCCGACGTCATCTACAGACTAATTACAGGCATACCTTGTTCTCTTGTCGATTTCTTGTCGTCTATTCTTCTCGTAGATGATCACTATCACCCGTTTTTCCTTATTACTATGAAAGTACGTCCTTCAGTAAAAAAAATGTGTATTAACTGTCGTTTAATCCGTCGACGTCGTAAAGTACTTGTGATTTGTTCAAACCCAAAACACAAACAACGACAAGGATAAAAAATTATTTTTTTCCCGGAAAAGGATTTAAACGATATCAAACAAAAAACTCTGAAAAGTAAAAAGAACCCAAAGCGGGACTTTATACCAGATTTTTCAACATAATTGTAGTCATCCCAAAAAAAATCACAAGGAACCTTTATCAAAGCTACCCTGCGACCTTTCTAGGGATACGATTTCTTTGATTCTATGGCTAAATCAACTTCTACAAGTTCTTCAAAAAAACAAAAACGTAAAGTTTTTGAAGGATTTGCTTATATTCAAGCTGGTATGAATAATACCATTGTAACAATTACAAACCCGCAAGGGGATGTTATTTGTTGGGCCTCAGCCGGTGTATGTGGCTTTAAAGGTTCACGTAAATCCACACCGTTTGCTGCAAAGGCAACTGCAACGGCCGCCGCTAAACAATCTATGATGCAAGGCATGCAACAAGTAAAAGTCCTTGTACAAGGACCGGGGCTCGGACGTGAAACTGCAATTCGAGGGTTACAGGATGCTGGACTTCGTGTTGTCTTAATTCGTGATATTACACCATTACCACATAATGGCTGTCGTCCACCAGCAAAACGACGAATTTAGTCTCCGAGTATCTCTTCCAAATAATTCACGAGGCAGCGATCTGTTGATAGCGTACGATTAACCATTATTGAATGGAAAATAAAAAACCTTTTTCTATCGGCACACTATGAAACCATTTCTTATCTCGTGTTTAGACTCGCGTATTGAATCTGACGGTACGCTCTATAGTCGATACCTTTTTGGACCCTTCCACCAAGGAAAAGGGGTTACTGTCGCAACAGCCTTACGACGTAGTTTATTATCAGAAGTTACTGGCTTGGCAGTTACTGCTTTTGAAGTTGTCGGTGTTCCTTACGAATATACTATTATTCCCGGCACGCATGAATCCGTGCTTGATTTAATGCTGAATTTGAAGAAATTAGTTTTTAGTTCAACACATGGATCCGTTGGACCTTCTCCATCAAAGTTCGGTTATATTGGATATATTTCAGTACGCGGCCCAGCAACAATTACTGGTCACGATCTTCTTCTTCCACCAGGTATTCAATGTATAAATCCTGATCAAGTGTTAGCCACAGTTGCCACCGACGGTAACCTGAACCTTAAAATTCGTGTGTCTTCCGGTAAAAAGTATCTTGTACAGCCTGGATCTTCCACGCAGATGCTCGAAGCACCGCGAACTATCCGAGATTTGCAAGAACCACTTGAAACGGTCCAACGTAATTTATTTTTTATGGATGCTGCTTTCATGCCAGTATTACGTGTTAATTATGCCCTCCAGAGCGATGAACATGTCTTAGATTTTCCACTGAGCATAAAAAGTCGAGACGTTACCGAGCGTATTATTTTTGAAATTTGGACAGACGGTACGTTGACACCCCGAGAAGGACTAGATCAAGCTGTTAACGATTTGATTCGATCTTTTTCGTTGTTCCGAATAAAGGGACGAAAAACACGTCCTATGCGACAACAACGTAAATCGAAGAACCATACAAAAAATAAAGAAATACAAAAAAACGGCACAACTGGTCAATTTTTAAAATCATTACACCGCGGCAATCCGTATGTATTACTTGATATTGGTATTTTACCGTTAAATCCAAGCCAACTAACTCAATTAAAAGCGCAAAATGTTCACCGAATCGGCGATTTCGTTACGTTATCCTACGCAGAAATGTTAAATTTACCAGAAATGACGGAAGCTCGTTTATTTACATTATTATGCCACTTACGATCTTACGGGTTACAATTGCGTACCATGCGCGCCCCCACAGCGCCTAGGCTACACGACTAAAGTTTTACTTTTTCTTCAAAGTACGCCCGGTTTATTATTTTCTATAAGGAGTATTTTTTGTGTCTCAGACCAAATCAATTCGAGCAACAGGACGCCGTAAGTCTGCTGTTGCTCAAATTACAATGACCCTCGGTGGTGGGAACTTTCAAATTAATAGTCAACCCGCAACTGAGTATTTACGGAATGATGCCTTTCTTTTGAATGCTGTTCAA
>Ga0194038_1000013_pt1:0-77500 | contig 95509 bp, 79 predicted proteins | sample JunL226m_MetaG_FD_148630 | JGI IMG/M metagenome (GOLD analysis project Ga0194038, IMG submission 148630) | Anoxic zone freshwater microbial communities from boreal shield lake in IISD Experimental Lakes Area, Ontario, Canada - Jun2016-L227-6m | ecosystem: Environmental > Aquatic >... | reverse complement strand
AAACAGATAAACTGTTCATACCAAAGGGGTTATAACCGTTGATTAATTGTGATGAGTTTAACCATAAGTAATCACGTAACCAACCCATAATATATGTTGAAGACTCATTAAACTGGTTTACATTACCTTGCCAAATACCTAGATGTTTCCAGTGGAAATAGAAGGTTACCCAACCAATTGTGTTTAACATCCAGAAAACTGCTAAATAGAAGGCATCCCAAGCAGAAATATCACATGTACCACCACGACCAGGACCGTCACATGGGAAGCTATACCCAAAATCTTTTTTATCTGGCATAAGTTTTGACCCACGAGCATCCAACGCACCTTTTACAAGAATCAGTGTTGTTGTGTGTAAGCCTAAGGCAATTGCATGGTGGACAAGGAAATCACCCGGCCCAATCGTTAAGAATAACGAATTCGTATTACTATTAATAGCATCTAACCAACCCGGTAACCATAAGCTTTGACCTGCAGTATATGCTGGACTTGCCGATGCAGATAATAACAGATCATACCCATATAATGTTTTTCCTTGTGCCGCTTGAATCCACTGCGCGAAAACAGGTTCAATTAAAATCTGTTTTTCAGGTGTCCCAAAGGCAAGCATTACATCATTGTGTACATATAACCCAAGTGTATGGAAACCGAGGAATAAACTTACCCAACTTAAGTGAGAAATAATTGCTTCCTTGTGATCAAGAATACGTGCTAAAACATTTCCTTTGTTTTGTTCTGGATCATAATCACGAATAAAGAAGATTGCTCCGTGTGCAAAGGCACCACAAAGAATAAATCCGGCGATATATTGGTGATGTGTATACAGTGCCGCCTGTGTTGTAAAATCTTGTGCTAAGAATGCATAGGGTGGTAATGAATACATGTGCTGTGCAACCATCGAACAAATTGTTCCAACACTTGCTAAAGCTAAGCCTAATTGGAAATGTAATGAATTGTTTACTGTATCAAAAAGACCCTTGTGTCCGTTGCCTAACCCACCAGCAGGTGGTGTATGTGCATCTAAGATTTCACGCATGCTATGACCAATCCCGAAGTTTGTACGGTACATGTGTCCAGCAACGATAAAAACAACGGCAATCGCCAGATGATGATGGGCAATATCTGAAAGCCATAAACTTTGCGTTTGTGGGTGGAAACCACCTTGGAAGGTTAAGATGGCTGTACCAGCACCTTCAGCTGTATTGAAAAGATGTGACGGTGTGTCTGGGTTTTGCGCATAGGCAGCCCAATTTCCTGTAAAGAACGGTGTTAACCCTTGTGGATGTGGTAATGTTGTTAAAAAATTATTCCAACGAACATGTTGACCTCGTGCTTCTGGAATCGCTACGTGCACTAAGTGTCCAGTCCAAGCTAATGAGCTTGTCCCAAAAAGACCAGCAAGATGGTGATTTAGACGAGATTCTGCATTTTTAAACCACGATAATGATGGTTGAAATTGCGGCTGCAGGTGTAACCAACCAGCGAATAAGAAAGCGGAAGCACCAAGCAATAAAAACAAAGACCCGTAAAAAAGATCTTGGTTTGTTCGCATTCCAATTGTGTACCACCATTGATAAACACCGGATGTTGCGATATTTACAGGGCCGCTCGCTCCACCACGAGTAAAGGCTTCAACGGCTGGTTGCCCGAAATGTGGATCCCAAATTGCATGCGCAATGGGGCGAACATGTAATGGATCTTGGACCCATTGTGGAAAATTTCCTTGCCATGCGACATGAAATAAATTTCCGGATGTCCATAAAAAGATAATTGCTAATTGCCCAAAATGTGACGCGAAAATCTTTTGGTAAAGACTTTCTTCTGTCATACCATCGTGACTTTCAAAGTCATGAGCAGTAGCAATTCCGAACCAAATACGACGTGTTGTCGGGTCTTGTGCAAGACCTTGGCTAAACTTTGGAAACTTCGTTGCCATAGTTTGTATTACTCCTCCTGTAGTTTGATAGTGGTCTCTTGACCGCAAGTGGGTGATACAGTGAATCAAAGAATTGATTCATAGTCACCCTTATTGATTTCCGTTACCCTACTTACCCAACCGCAATAATACGTGCAAGGAAGAATGACCATGTTGTTGCAATACCACCTAAGAGATAGTGAGCAACACCAACGGCACGACCTTGAGTAATACTTAAAGCACGTGGTTGAATGGCTGGCGCAACTTTTAATTTATTGTGAGCCCAAACAATGGATTCAATTAATTCTTGCCAATACCCACGACCACTGAATAAGAACATTAAACTAAAAGCCCAAACAAAGTGTGCGCCTAAGAAAATTAAACCATAGGCAGATAAGGCCGAACCATAGGATTGAATAACCTGTGAAGATTGTGCCCATAAAAAGTCACGTAACCAACCGTTAATTGTTGTCGCACTTTGTGCGAAGTTACCTCCAGTAATGTGAGCAACACCATTAGCATTTACTGTACCCCATACATCAGATTGCATTTTCCAACTAAAGTGGAAGATTGTTACTGAAAGGGCATTATACATCCAGAATAAGCCTAAGAACACATGGTCCCATGCAGAGACTTGACATGTACCACCACGACCAGGACCATCACATGGGAAGCGGAAACCTAGGTTTGCTTTATCCGGGATGAGGCGTGAACTGCGGGCGTATAAAACACCCTTTAACAGAATAAGTACGGTTACGTGGATTGTAAATGCATGTACATGGTGTACTAAGAAATCAGCAGTTCCTAAAGGAATGGGCATCATAGCGATTTTACCACCAACGGCGATAACATCACCACCCCACGTTGGACTTGTTGCAGCTAATGCATGTGGCGCAGTTAATTGCGGCGCAGCAAAGTGCGTTTTCTGAATCCATTGTGCAAAGACAGGCTGTAATTGGATTGCTGTATCGGAGAACATATCCTGTGGACGACCCAGTGCTTGCATTGTGTCGTTATGAATATATAAACCAAAACTGTGGAATCCTAAGAAAATACAAACCCAGTTTAAATGCGAAATAATCGCATCACGGTGGCGAATAACACGATCCAGTAAATTATTGTAGTTGTTTGTTGGGTCGTAATCACGGACCATAAAGATCGCCGCATGAGCGCCAGCACCAACAATACAGAAACCACCAATCCACATATGGTGGGTAAAGAGTGACAATTGTGTCCCGTAGTCAGTGGCTAAATACGGGTAAGGAGGCATACTGTACATGTGATGCGATACAATTAATGATAATGAGCCAAATAAAGCTAAATTAATCGCTAATTGTGCATGCCACGATGTTGTTAAAATCTCGTAGAGACCCTTATGACCTTCACCTGTAAATGGACCACGATGTGCTTCTAAAATTTCTTTAATACTATGACCAATTCCCCAGTTTGTACGATATTGGTGTCCAGCAACAATGAAAAGAACGGCAATCGCCAGATGATGGTGTGCTTGGTCGGTTAACCATAACCCACCAGTCACCGGATTTAACCCTCCTTGGAAAGTAAGGAAATCACTATATTCACCCCAATGGACTGTAAAGAAAGGCGTAAGTCCTTTTGCAAAACTTGGGTAGAGTTGAGCCATGAGTTCACGGTTTAATAAAAACTCGTGTGGTAATGGAATTTCTTTCGGGTCAATACCGGAATCAAGGAGTTTATTGATTGGTAAAGACACGTGAATTTGGTGACCGGCCCAGGCTAAACTTCCTAAACCAAGTAAACCCGCTAAATGGTGGTTTAACATGGATTCGACGTTTTGGAACCATTCAAGTTTTGGTGCCGCCTTATGGAAGTGGAACCATCCAGCAAAAAACATTGCTGCGGCCATGACTAAACCACCAATGGCTGTACTATAGAGTTGAAGTTCACTCGTAATCCCTGAGGCACGCCATAACTGAAAAAATCCAGAAGTAATTTGGATCCCCTGAAAACCACCACCAACGTCACCGTTTAAAATTTCTTGACCTACGATTGGCCATACAACCTGTGCACTGGGTTTAATATGTGTTGGGTCAGTTAACCATGCTTCGTAGTTTGAAAAACGAGCACCGTGGAAATACATTCCACTTAACCAAATAAAGATAACACCTAACTGCCCAAAGTGAGCACTGAAGATTTTACGCGAGATTTCTTCAAGATCGGTTGTTTGGCTATCAAAATCATGCGCATCAGCATGTAAGTTCCAAATCCATGTTGTTGTGGTAGGACCTTTTGCTAAAGTACGTGAAAAATGACCAGGTTTTGCCCATTTTTCAAACCCTGTTTCAACTGGGTTTACATCAACAAGAATTTTTACCTTTTTTGCTTCGCGTTCTGGTGGACGAATCGTCATCGATTTTCTCCTCAAAACTGTTTTGTTCTTTCTAGACTGTGCCCTCATAAGAATTCTGCGGATAGAATCTACCCCTCAAAGAACTCTGTTCATAGAATATGACTTGTTTTTATTATAACGCAAAAAAAAAGCGCGCAGGGGTCCTCATACATAAAAATCACCCATCCTTAGAGTATTTCCTATTGCTCCGTTTCTATCTGATCTACGAGACCCGCGTCATGGAACTTTTTATTTTTGGTAGATTGTAAAAAAAATTTACCCAACGCCTAATCCTGCAGCTGCAAAACTTAAGAGCATCTTTTTTTTAAATACAATCTACCTCGAAAGGTTAAAAACGCATTAAAGATTCAACGACCTTTTAACTCAAAAAAGGAATTGAACCTAAGTCAGGAGATTTATTTGATGAGATATTTTCCTGCTCCACGTTATTCCCGATATAACAAGTTCATTGTTATATCGGGAATACCTTTCATTTTTGAAATTTTAGTCTAACTTCAAAAACTTAGTCTAAAGGTCTCATTGATAATACCGGTTCATTATCTCTATCGATTCCTTTTTCAAATCCAGCAGCAGCCGCACGAGCACGACCTGCATGCCATAGGTGACCAACAAAGAAGAAGAAACCTAAACAGAAGTGAGATGTTGCTAACCAACTACGCGGAGACACAAAGTTTACTGCGTTAATTTCAGTTGCTACACCACCTACTGAGTTTAACGATCCAAGTGGCGCATGTGTCATGTACTCAGCAGCACGACGCTCTTGCCAAGGTTGGATATCATTTTTCAGTTTGTTTAAGTCAAGACCGTTTGGACCACGTAATGGCTCTAACCAAGGACCACGGAAATCCCAGAAACGCATTGTTTCACCACCAAAGATGATTTCACCAGTTGGTGAACGCATTAAGTATTTACCTAAACCAGTAGGACCTTGTGCCGATGCAACATTAGCACCTAAACGTTGGTCACGTACTAAGAAAGTAAATGCTTGTGATTGTGACGCTTCTGGACCTGTTGGACCATAGAATTCACTTGGGTATGCAGTGTTGTTAAACCATGACATACAACAAGAAACGATAGCCATTAAGGATACAGATGCAATACTGTATGAAAGGTATGCTTCACCAGACCATACTAACGCACGACGAGCCCAAGCCCATGGTTTTGTTAGGATGTGCCAGATACCACCAAAAAGTAATAATGTACCAATCCAGATGTGACCACCAATAATATCTTCCATGTTATCAACACTGACAATCCAACCATCACCACCAAAAGGTGATTTTAGGAGATACCCAAGAATGATACCAGGACTTACCGTTGGATTTGTAATGATACGAACATCCCCACCACCTGGAGCCCATGTATCATAGACTCCACCAAAGTAGAGTGCCTTCCAAACAAGAAGCCAAGCACCAACTCCTAGAATCATTAAGTGAATTCCAAGAATTGTTGTCATCTTGTTTTTATCCTTCCATACATACCCAAAGAAAGGGAAAGACTCTTCAAGCGTTTCCGGGCCAATAAGCGAGTGGTAAACACCACCAAAGCCCAATACTGCAGACGAAATTAAGTGAAGAACTCCACTTACGAAATATGGGAATGTATCTAAGATCTCACCACCTGGACCAACACCATAACCTAAGGTTGCAAGGTGTGGTAAAAGGATAAGTCCTTGTTCATACATTGGTTTTTCTGGAACAAAGTGAGCAACCTCAAAAAGGTTCATTGCGCCAGCCCAGAAAACGATTAATCCTGCGTGAGCAACGTGTGCTCCAAGAAGTTTTCCAGAAAGGTTGATGAGGCGGGCATTTCCAGCCCACCAAGCGAATCCAGTAGACTCTTGGTCACGACCACCGACTACTAAACTACCATTAAAGAGCGTTTCCACGTGGTAAGACCTCCTCAGGGAATACAAGTTTTTCGTGTGGTTGGTCTTGAGCTGCCATCCACGCACGGATACCTTCGTTTAACAGAATGTTTTTTGTATAGAATGTTTCAAATTCTGGGTCTTCTGCAGCACGGATTTCTTGTGATACGAAATCATATGCACGTAGGTTTAAAGCTAAACCGACAACACCAATAGCACTCATCCAAAGTCCGGTTACAGGCACAAAGAGCATAAAAAAGTGTAACCAACGTTTGTTAGAAAATGCTACACCAAAGATTTGCGACCAAAAACGGTTCGCCGTAACCATTGAATATGTTTCTTCAGCCTGTGTCGGGTTAAATGCACGGAATGTATTTGCACCGTCACCATCTTCAAATAATGTGTTTTCCACAGTTGCACCGTGAATTGCACATAATAAAGCCGCACCTAAAACACCAGCAACACCCATCATGTGGAATGGGTTCAGTGTCCAGTTGTGGAAACCTTGGAAGAATAAAATGAATCGGAAAATTGCTGCAACACCAAAACTTGGTGCAAAGAACCATCCTGATTGTCCTAACGGGTAAATTAAAAACACAGACACGAATACTGCAATTGGAGCAGAGAATGCAATGGCATTATATGGGCGTAATTTTACTGAACGAGCCAGTTCAAATTGACGAAGCATAAAACCAATAAGAGCAAACGCACCATGTAAGGCAACAAATGTCCAAAGACCACCAAGTTGACACCAACGAGTGAAATCACCTTGTGCTTCTGGACCCCATAAGAATAATAATGAGTGACCCATACTGTTTGCTGGTGTTGAAACGGCAGCAGTTAAGAAGTTACAACCTTCAAGGTATGAAGTCGCTAATCCGTGTGTATACCACGATGTTACAAATGATGTCCCTGTAAACCATCCACCAAGTGCAAAGTATGCATTGGGAAGAAGAAGTAAACCAGACCAACCAACAAAAACAAAACGCTCACGACGTAACCAGTCATCGACTTCGTCGAACCATGTACGTTTTTCTTGAGGTTTACCAATAGCTACTGTCATAGCGGAACTCTCCAAAATAAATAGAAAGAAAAACAGCTGAAAAGCTGCCTTCTTTCATGAAACTCTTATAAATTTTTCGTATATATTCGCAGATGAAAACATACCGAAAAAGTCCTTTCTTTTTAGTAGTCTTTATTAATCTTACGATTAAAAAGCCAACTTTTATTCGCTAAATATAGAAAAAGCCCCTACAGTCGAAGAATTGCAATATTTATAGAATAAAAGAAATAAGGCGACACCTCTTGCATTAAATTAATTTAATTTTTAGTAAACTAAAGTAAATAACAAGAGTTGCACCAAAGAAAGCGGATAAAAATCCAAGATACCCTAGAATGGTAATCATAGAGAAAAAAGTACAAACGAAAAAACTCGTTATTGAGATGTTATATTACAATGAATTTGTAATACGGTCTCCACGACGATATTGCAAATAAGCAGTAACGAATAGCCCCACCATAGTGACTGGCACGAGACCTAGAACGATACCTGATAAAAGAGGTTCTACCATAATTATTTAATAAAAAATACAGCAGTAAGTGATTGCTTCTTTTATTATACTCGATTTTTTTTTGAAAAAGATCTTCTGTTAGTTATTTGGTTAGGAATCAATTAATTGTTTTTTTATGGAGCTTCGTTGATCGGAAGACCTCCATAAACGTGTCTTTAGTATATGCTCTTCAGGCGAATGCCACCAAGTTGACTGCTCCACACTTCAGTGTTCCACCCTTGGACGCAAAACTTATGCACAAGAATACCTTGTATTCGGCGGCACCCCTCGTGCACGTTGACCGCTTTTTTTAGACGCTGTCATGTGGTGTCACCAACCTGAGCTTCGTCTCTACCTTATTAAAAGGGCAGTATCTATTCGGAATATAAAGCATCCTGTGTAAGGAGAACCCTGATTCGGTATTAAATTCGTTTAAGAGTCCAGCGCTGTTTTCCGTCTAATGTGGTTCACTCAATAGGTTTAAGATGAGCCAAATGACAAAAAACCTACCTAAAGCAAACGACGCGGTTTTTTAAAAATAGAAGGTGCTCCTTATACGTCAACATCAATGACACGAGGGAGAGTCTCCTCAACAGTAGAGTCGATACTACCTACATCAGTATCCATACAAGAACTATAAGATGATCGCCAAGTTTAGGGGTATTTAGCTTATAATCTCGTGGGGTGAAACTAACTAGGTAAAAGGGTTAGCTGTCTCGAGAAATAGAAGCTATAAATCTGATGAATGAGAACATAAAAATTTGAATTTTATGGTAAGCTTTACAAGTTTTTACTTTTGATTCGAATCCAAAGATTCGAATCATTTTCGATGCGAGGACCGGAGTCCTCGCATCGAAAAAAGGAATTATCCGTTAACTGAAGGTGCTTCAACAGCAGCTAAGTCAAGCGGGAAGTTGTGAGCGTTACGCTCGTGCATTACTTCCATACCTAAGTTAGCACGGTTGATGATGTCACCCCAAGTGTTGATTACACGACCTTGTGAATCTACAACTGATTGGTTGAAGTTGAAACCGTTAAGGTTGAAAGCCATAGTTGAGATACCAAGAGCTGTGAACCAAATTCCAACAACTGGCCATGCAGCTAAGAAGAAGTGAAGTGAACGAGAGTTGTTGAATGAAGCGTATTGGAAGATTAAACGACCAAAGTAACCGTGAGCAGCTACGATGTTGTAAGTTTCTTCTTCTTGACCGAATTTGTAACCAGCATTAGCAGATTCGTTTTCTGTAGTTTCACGGATTAGAGACGAAGTAACTAATGAACCGTGCATAGCAGAGAATAATGAACCACCGAAAACACCAGCAACACCTAACATGTGGAATGGGTGCATTAAAATGTTGTGCTCAGCTTGGAATACGATCATGAAGTTGAAAGTACCAGAGATTCCTAACGGCATACCGTCAGAGAAAGAACCTTGACCGATTGGGTAGATGATGAATACTGCAGTTGCAGCAGCTACAGGAGCTGAATAAGCTACAGCGATCCAAGGACGCATACCTAGACGGAAAGAAAGTTCCCACTCACGACCCATGTAGCAACATACACCTAAGAAGAAGTGACAAACGATTAGTTGGTAAGGACCACCGTTGTATAACCACTCGTCTAAAGAAGCAGCTTCCCAAATTGGGTATAAGTGTAAACCGATAGCGTTAGAAGTTGGAATTACAGCACCAGAAATGATGTTGTTACCGTAAAGTAAAGAACCAGAAACTGGCTCACGGATACCATCGATGTCTACAGGAGGAGCAGCGATGAACGCGATGATGAAAACTGAAGTAGCAGTTAAAAGTGTAGGGATCATAATAACACCAAACCAACCGATGTAAATACGGTTTTCTGTGCTAGTTACCCACTCACAAAAACGTGCCCAAAGTGTTGCACGCTCGCGACGTTCTAAAATTGCAGTCATAGGAAAAATTAAATCATGAAAAAAAGCCTGATTTCAAAGTGTTTTTGAAATCGTGGTTCCACAAAATCAAAGATGATTTTGCTATCTCATACTATAACCCAATTCAAAATAAATATCAAATTTATTTTAACATAATAAGTTATTATTAAAAATAAGTTCATCTTGCTGGTTTTTCTCCTAGTGTTATCTTTTAAAAAGAACTCAACGAAAAAAAAACTGCTTGAAATGCGCTATCCTTTTCGTTTACACTATATACAATAATTCACATTTAATCCCATATACTAACTCGGAGACGACCATGGAAGTTAACATTCTTGGATTAATGGCTACGGCTTTATTCATCATTATCCCAACAGCATTTTTATTAATTTTATACGTAAAAACAGCTGGTACTGAAGAAAGCAACGCCTAATTCTGCTTTAAACATTTCGAAGATATCGAAGCTATGTCTTTTTTTACGTTGTGAAGTCTCTCTTTGTACCTACTGATCAAAGCTCACAACGTAAAACGCACCTTGCTGATGAATCCACTTTTTGTCTTTTTATACTCTGCGAGAGGGTGCTTGTATCCTGACAACGGAGTGAGGGGGATTCGAACCCCCGGTACAGTCACCCATACACTCGATTAGCAATCGAGCTCCTTCGGCCACTCAGACATCACTCCCTTTTGAGCCCATTAAATGCGAGGCTTGTTTTTTTACTGTTACAGTGTGTTTCTCCATGTGAACAGAAATATAGTTTTTTATTTCACTGGCAAAGGGCTTATCGTCTAATGGATAGGACAGTGACCTTCTAAGTCTTTAATGTAGGTTCGATTCCTACTAAGCTCAAGAAATCTTCTATAAAGTCATTATCTAATACACATCATACAAGAATTCCTTGATAGACACCAGGGTTTTGTCATGTAACATGAAGGAGTTTCCTTCATGTTACAAATAACCCATCTTCTATTTTACATTAGAAAATAGGGTTCACTTCATCTAGAAGAACAGAACTGTTATAGATTTCAAGGATAATTACTAAGAAAACAGCGAAAAGAGCCATAAACACACCCATAATTACTGTTGTACCCCAACCTGGAGCGACTTTACCGTATTCCGAGTTTAGAGGCTTGAGTAATGTTCCTAAAGCAGTTACTTTTGCTGTATCTGCTGTTTGTTTTGCTTTTGCAGTTGATCCTGTTGCCATAGAATGTAAAAAAATGATTCACAAAGTTACTTTCTGTCAGAGGACAAGTCTACGAACGTTAGATATTCGTAGACTTTTTTTTGTTTTATCTACTAATAGGGTACTATAAGAATAAGAGAAAAAACAACCCGTACAAAAAACAATTTATAATTATGGAAAGTCCAGCATTTTTCACCACAATTTTTTTATGGTGTCTTCTTTTAAGTATTACAGGGTATTCAATTTACGTAGGATTTGGGCCGCCTTCAAAAGATCTTCGTGATCCTTTTGAAGAACATGAGGACTAACAAGCTGTGTATTAGAAAATCAATTTTGTCGACCATGAGGTGCTTGTAAAAGAGTACCTCATGGTCGACAAAATTTAAGGATTACAAGCATCCTTCAGAGTATTTATTTAATAATACGTGGCGGTTCTCGGAAAAAGATCGAAAAGAAAATGATCCCCAGAGTACCAACTAATAAAAAGGTGTAAACTAATGCTTCCATACTTTATAGTGTGTGAATAGAGAAAGAACTTTTCCCGTCATCAAAATGGCGGGTCAAATTCTGAAAAGATTAAACAGATGCTTTACGTGTTGAAGGGTCACCAAGTTTTTGGAATGCACCAAATTCAACTTGATCATCGATATCACTATCGATACCCGCAAAAACGTCACGGAAGATCGTACGAGAACCGTGCCAAATGTGTCCAAAGAAGAACAATAAAGCAAAGCATAAGTGACCGAATGTAAACCAACCACGAGGGCTTGTGCGGAAAACACCATCAGATTGAAGTGTTGCACGGTCAAATTCAAAAACTTCCCCTAATTGTGAACGACGTGCATATTTTTTCACCGTTGCAGGGTCTGTAAATGTGACACCGTCTAATTCACCACCATAGAATGTTACAGAAACACCAACCTGTTCAATACTATACTTCGATTCCGCACGACGGAAAGGTACATCAGCACGAACAACACCATCTTTATCAAGAAGAAGAACCGGGAATGTTTCAAAGAATGTTGGCATACGACGAACAAAAAGTTCGTTGCCTTCTTTATCTTTAAAGACTGCGTGACCTAACCAACCAACCGCAATACCATCACCACTGTTCATCGCACCAGTACGGAATAAACCACCTTTTGCTGGGTTGTTTCCAATGTAGTCATAGAAAGCTAGTTTTTCAGGAATTGCTGCCCATGCTTGAGAGGCAGGTTTACCCTCTGAAAGACTCGTTTGTACACGTTTCTCGATTTCTTGTTGGAAATACCCTAAGTCCCATTGGTAACGAGTTGGACCGTAAAGTTCAATTGGTGTTGCCGCTGACCCATACCACATTGTCCCTGCAACAACGAATGCAGCCCAGAAAACTGCGGCAATACTACTTGAGAGTACTGTTTCAATGTTACCCATACGAAGACCGTTATATAAACGTTGCGATGGACGAACACATAAGTGGAAAAGACCAGCTAAAACACCAAGAATACCAGCCGCCATGTGGTGCGACGCAATACCACCTGGATTATAAGGGTCAAAACCATCCGCACCCCATGCTGGGGTTACCGCCTGTACTGAACCAGTAATACCATAAGGATCAGACACCCAAATACCAGGACCAAAAAGTCCAGTAACGTGGAAGGCTCCAAACCCGAAACAGGCAAGTCCAGAAAGAAATAAGTGAATACCAAAAATTTTTGGAAGATCAAGTGCGGGATCTCCAGTACGAGGATCACGGAATAATTCTAAATCCCAATAAACCCAGTGCCAGATTGACGCCATGAATAATAGACCAGAAAGCACAATATGAGCTGCAGCAACACCTTCATACGTCCAGATCCCTGGATTTGTTGCTGTTTCTCCACTGATAGACCAACCACCCCATGATTGTGAAATTCCTAGGCGAGTCATGAAAGGAAGAACAAACATTCCTTGACGCCACATAGGGTTCAATACAGGGTCAGAAGGATCAAAAACAGCAAGTTCATAGAACGCCATTGAACCAGCCCAACCAGATACAAGTGCAGTATGCATTAAGTGCACCGCGATTAAACGACCTGGGTCATTTAATACAACCGTGTGTACACGATACCAAGGTAATCCCATAAATAGAATAAAATGATAATTTGTTTTTACTTTCTTACTTTTACAAGTGATTTTACCTCAAGTATACCATATTTTTCTCACACTCCCTAATACGCACTTTAAAAATTTTTGACACAAGAATCAGTTCCTTCAAGATCATATTGGGGAGGGCCTCTTAACCAAAGAAAGCGTCTTGTACTTTTTGTACCAGGTTCTTATAGGGTGCCGCTAAATCAAGGAAATAATCTTGTTTCCCAATTAAACGACGAGCCGAATTCTCAAAAGCAATTCCCGATAAGGATAACTTTTTCTTTAAAACAAGGGGTTCCCCTCTATTTGTTGAAATAATAACTTGTGTATCCTCGGGAATTGCTCCAAGTAATGGAATTCCTAACATTTCTTGAACATCACGAACTGACATCATATCATTTGTTTGAACCATATCCGCACGTACACGATTCACTAGTAATTTTACTTGGTAAATACCTTTCGCCTCCAATAATCCCGCAACGCGATCCGCGTCTCGAATGGCTGTAATTTCAGGTGTCGTTACAATAATTGCTTCTTGCGCCGGGCCAATGGCGTGAATAAACCCGACATCAATCCCAGCAGGACAATCAATTAAAATAAAATGATATCCAGCCTCCGCAATTGATTGCACTAACTGCTCCATATGCTTTTGTGTCACATTATATTTTTGTCGATTTTTTGAAATTGATAACAAGGCTAAATTTTTCCAACGCTTATCTTTAATTAAGGCTTGATCCAAACGACATTGACCCTCAATAACATCCATAGCCGTGTATAAAATACGGTTTTCGAGTCCGAGTAACAAATCTAAGTTACGTAAACCAATATCTGAATCAATTAAAGCAACACGATAACCTAAGCGAGCAATAGACATTCCAATATTTGCAGTTGTTGTTGTTTTACCAACACCACCCTTTCCTGAGGTTACTACAATAGTACGTGGTGTAAAATTTTCTAATGTTTCTGGTCGAATACCTTCCGATACCGCACAACAAATACCAACAAATATGCTTTTTGTCTTTTGTTTCGAAAAATAACGAGTTCTAAGCATAAGAAAGGATAAATAGACAAACGCTCGTATCTTTCTACGTAACGTAGGATCACCCTAATAAATCTTTCTGAAAAATTCAAAAAAAAAGTATAGAATATCCTAAAAATATACGATGTATATAAAACCGGGCCAGGAGGGAGTCGAACCCCCGACTCCGTGGTTCGTAGCCACGTGCTCTATCCACTGAGCTACAAGCCCCTTTTTGGGAAGAAAATTTTCATTATCTGCCTATAGTATAGCAAGAATTCCCATAAAATTCAACCACTTGAAAACCAGACGACGCTCGTTTATTTCTCAATTTTATTTCTCAACAATAAACAATAAGAGAGATGGGGAGTAACAACGTCGCTTAAGTGTAAGCACTAGACAAAAAAAATCGAAGCTCCCTACGAGTAGTCTCGTGGGAAGCATCATAAAAACTTGAAAGAAGCCCGAAGGTCAAAAGGAATGTCTTCTTTAGTGTGAAGACGTTCCTTTACATGCAGCAGGATTCGAACCCGCGACGTCTCATCAAAGAAAAAGCCGATTATGAGTCGACTGCTTTCGACCACTCAGCCATGCATGCAGGATCTTCAAGAAGACACGTTTTTCAAGTATCTAGTGCGCACCGGCTCGCTTCTAGTAAAACTAGTAATCTTCTCGTTGACTCATTTTCAGCCAATTAGTGGCTTCAATGTAATTTGTTGGTGCGAGACGAATTGCTTCTTTCCAATACTCCGCGGCCTTATCAAAGAGTAAACGTGCAATTTCAGGTTGTCCCTGTTCAGTTGCTTGTTCGCCTCGAAAATGATAAATAACGGCAATATTGTTTAATGCTTGTGGCAGAGAAGGATTTCGTTCTAATGCTTGATAATAGTATGCGAGCGCACGTCCATGCTCACCATTACTTGTATGAATCAAGCCGATATTATACAAAATATAACTACGATCATAGGCATCAGTCTCATACCGCATAGCTTGATAATAGTTTTGGAGTGCTTCTGCATAATCGCCCGCGGATTGCGCGGACATCCCATCACGATAATACATGAAGGCTTGTTTCTCGCGTTGTGATGTCGGCAAGACTTGCAATAATATATCGGCAACAACAGTAAATGTCTTGTCGATAAAATTATCATTTCGTTGTGACTTTGGCATAAAATCAAGTGAAATAAATAAATGAATAACAGTGTTCGAAGGATCCTCTCTTTGTCCGCAAGGAACAAAGGAAACAGAGCAAACACTTAGTATTTATCGCAATACTGATTATGTAAGATTTGTTTCAACTTGTCAAGATCTTCACTGCCTGATTTTTTTCTTTTTCTTCTCTCAGTAGAGATGAACTAGAAACGACCAACCAGACACCCGATAACCAGAGACAACACTCCCCGAGGAGAGGTATTTTCTGGTCTCGTGGGTGCACACCGCATTTGGTAAGTACCCAGCATTGATGGTCCATCCTTTGTATCCTTTCCTTGGTGTAGGGGAGGGGAGGGGCAGTTGATATATCCCAAAGGCGCCCGTACTCACAGGGAGTCAAGCATGCTTTATCGTGAAATAAGTCGACCGGGTATGATCTCTTCGGTTGGAAAAGTCGGCGAAAGAAGTGTATTTGAGACAACGTTTTGATTCTCGTCACTCTCTGAAGACAGGAGATAGAGTAGAAACTCAGGACTCTTCTGTCGAAAAAAACGATGGATACTCGTAAAATTATACAGTTGCTTTTACTACTTGATAACGAGCACGAGCACGTTTTAAAGCAATATTTGCTTCAACCTTTTCCTTTTGACCGGAAGCTTGTTCCCATTTTGTTTGAGCCTGTTCGTAGGCGTCCTTTGCCGAATCTGCATTAATTGTGTCCGCAGCTTCCGCCTCATTCACTAAAATAGTGACTTGGTTTTGCTTGATAAATGCAAACCCAGCCATTAAAGCAATAGATTTCCATTCTTTTTGGGTACGTACCACCATAACACCAACCTCTAAGGCTGTCATTAAAGGTGCGTGATTTGTTAAAACACCCATTTGTCCGGAGTTTGTCGGTAAGATAATTTCATCAGCCGGCGCATCCCAGAATTGTTGATCCGGTGTTAAAATCCTAACTTGTAATGTCATATTTTTAAAAAAAGAGAATAAAAACAGCCTACTCTTTCTTGTGTATCCGTAGATACACAAGAAAGAGTAACTTTCTCAAAGGCGTGAGCCTAAGCTGAATTTTTTATGCTTTAAGAGAAGCACCTTTTTCAATTGCTTCATCAAGGTTTCCAACAAGGTAGAAGGCTTGTTCTGGGAGATCATCGTATTCTCCAGAAAGAATACCATTAAATCCTTGAATTGTTTGCGCTAAGCTTACATATTTACCTGGTGAACCAGTAAATACTTCGGCAACGAAGAATGGTTGTGATAAGAAACGTTCAATCTTACGTGCACGTGCAACAACCAGACGGTCTTCTTCTGAAAGTTCGTCTAAACCAAGAATTGCAATAATATCTTGTAATTCTTTATAACGTTGAAGTGTTTGTTTTACGTTTTGTGCACAAGCATAGTGTTCATCACCAACGATCCATGGTTGAAGCATTGTTGATGTTGAATCAAGAGGGTCTACTGCTGGGTAAATACCTTTTGAAGCTAATCCACGTGAAAGTACTGTTGTTGCATCTAAGTGAGCAAATGTTGTCGCTGGGGCCGGGTCAGTTAAATCATCCGCAGGTACATAGACAGCTTGAATTGACGTGATAGAGCCGTCTTTTGTTGATGTAATACGTTCTTGTAAACCACCCATTTCTGTTGCTAATGTTGGTTGGTATCCTACTGCTGAAGGCATACGACCAAGAAGGGCTGATACTTCAGAACCTGCTTGTACAAAACGGAAAATGTTATCAATAAATAATAAAACATCTTGTTTGTTGATATCACGAAAGTATTCTGCCATTGTTAAAGCTGTTAAACCAACACGCATACGAGCACCTGGTGGCTCATTCATTTGACCATATACAAGAGCTACTTTAGAACCAGATAAGTTTTTCTCATCGATAACTCCCGATTCTTTCATTTCTTGGTATAAATCATTTCCTTCACGTGTACGCTCACCTACACCACCAAAAACAGATACACCACCGTGCGCTTTTGCAATGTTATTGATTAATTCCATGATGAGAACAGTTTTACCTACACCAGCACCACCAAATAAACCAATTTTACCACCACGACGGTATGGAGCAAGTAAGTCGACAACTTTAATACCAGTTTCAAAAATAGCAAGCTTCGTATCAAGATCAACGAAGGCTGGTGCTGAACGGTGAATAGGTAAACCCTCTTTTGTATTTACTGGACCCATGTTATCTACCGGCTCACCAAGCACGTTAAAAATACGGCCGAGTGTTGGCTGACCAACAGGTACTGTTAAAGGAGTTCCTGTATCGACAACATCCATTCCACGCATTAGACCATCCGTTGCATTCATTGATACCGCACGAACACAGTAATCACCTAGGAGTTGTTGAACTTCACATGTAATTGCAATGTCATCACCAGCCTCATTCTGACCTTTTACAACAAGAGCGTTATAAATATTTGGTACTTTTCCAGGTGGAAAAGCAACGTCTAAAACTGGCCCAATAATTTGCGTAATGCGACCAACGCCTGTTTGTACAGCAGTGCTCATAAAAAAATATACTCAAGAACAATAAAACATTTGATTGTGGCAAAAATCCAACAATATAATGTCAAAAAACCTGAAGCATTCATAAAAAAAGCTTCATTCATACAAAAAAATTAGAAAACTAATTCCTAAATAGTATCATACTCTATTTTTCATAGAAAAAATAGTCTTTGATTTTTTCGTCTTTTTCTGCTCGTCACTAGGGATAAAAAGTTCAGAAGATCCCCGCAGACTCATTTTTCCTCAAAGCCAGAGAGTATGCTCGGAGAACTTCCTGAAAAGCATAACCTCTGCAGTCGAGGTTCCACGAAAAAAAGGAACACAAACCTTCTCTAGTAAAAAATACGGGTAAAACAACTATCTCCTCGCCTAGAAGGAACATCCCGGTAATTCCTAAAGAGCTGGGAGGGCCTCCGCTCTAATCAACAATGTATTATCCTGGCATTGAATTATTTTCCCGCAGGGCTACCCCTGAAGTATCGTCATTCTTCATCCGTTTCACAACTAAGTTCGAGATGGTTTAGTGTGGTTCCAAATGAATATAAAACACCAGAAAACGCATTTCCCATAGGATAATTCCCCTTTGAGGGGGAAATCCTATGGGAAATGCCATATAGTCAAACTCAATCGGCCTGTTAGTGCGTCTCAGCTCAAACGATTGCTCGCCTTACACTTAACGTCTATCAAACGGCTAGTCTTGCCGTGGCCTCAGGAGAGCACTCATCTTGAGGTAGGCTTCTTACTTAGATGCTTTCAGCAATTATCCATTCCACACATAGCTACCCAGCGTATCCCGTTGGCACGAGAACTGGCATACTAGTGGTGTGTCCTTCCAGGTCCTCTCGTACTATGGAAGGCTCCTCTCAATGCTCTAACGCTCACACTAGATATGGACCAAACTGTCTTGCGACGTTCTGAACCCAGCTCACGTACCGCTTTCATGGGCGAACAGCCCAACCCTTGGAACCTGCTTCAGCTCCAGGTTGCGATGAGCCGACATCGAGGTGCCAAACCACTCCGTCGATGTGAACTCTTGGGAGTGATCAGCCTGTTATCCCTAGAGTAACTTTTATCCGTTGAGCGACGGCCTTTCCACGCAGTACCGTCGGATCACTAAGGCCAGCTTTCGCTCCTGCTCGACGTGTCGGTCTTGCAGTCAAGCTCCCTTCTGCCTTTACGCTCTGCGGCTAATTTCCGTCTAGCCTGAGGGAACCTTTGCGCGCCTCCGTTACCTTTTAGGAGGCTATTGCCCCAATAAAACTGCCCACCAGAAACTGTCTTGTGTCCTGATTCAAGGAGCACAATTAGAAATCTAGCTCGTTAAGAGTGGTCTCTCAATGATGGCTCCAATCTTCCCGGAGAAAGATTTTCAACGCCTCCCACCTAGGCTGCGCAAAACGAGCCCGATTTCAATTCCAAGCTACAGTAAAGCTTCATAGGGTCTTTCTGTCCCAGTGTAAGTAATCCGCATCTTCACGGATATGTCTATTTCGCCGGGTCTCTCTCCGAGACAGCGCCCAGATCGTTACGCCTTTCGTGCGGGTCGGAACTTACCCGACAATGAATTTCGCTACCTTAGGACCGTTATAGTTACGGCCGCCGTTCACCGGGGCTTCAGTCGTCAGCGTCTTCTTACGAATAACCAACTTCCTTGACCGTCCGGCACTGGGCAGGCGTCAGCCCCCATAGATTGTCTTACGACTTTGCGGAGACCTGTGTTTTTGGTAAACAGTCGGCTGGGCCTGGTCACTGCGGCCCTTTTTACAGGGCACCCCTTCTCCCGAAGTTACGGGGCTATTTTGCCGAGTTCCTTAGAGAGAGTTCTCCCGCGCCCCTTAGTATTCTCTACTTACCTACCTGTGTCGGTTTCGGGTACAGGTTCATTGATCACATATGTAGTTCGAGCTTTTCTAGGAAGAAAGATTCTTTACATTAAACATCAGCTTGACGAGCCTGCGAACAACCTCGTCAACATCTAACATTGCATCACTGCTTCGCTCCAGATACGTTTTTCTTCGTACTGTCAACGCCTCGCAAGCTTACACCAAATACCAGTCTTGGCTAATGTGAACCACCTTCGTCCCTCGGTACTGAGATCAATCAAGCACAGGAATATTAACCTGTTTGCCATCGACTACGCCTTTCGGCCTCGCCTTAGGACCTGGCTAACCCTCCATGGACGAGCCTAGTGAAGGAACCCTTAGGTTTTCGGGGCATTGGATTCTCACCAATGTTTTCGCTACTCAAACTGACATTCTCACTTCTGAAACGTCCACCTATCCTTACGGATAAACTTCACCCATTCCAGAACGCTCCCCTACCGATACTGACATGTTGTCAGTATCCCACAGTGTCGGCAGATAGCTTAGTCCCGTACATTTTCGGCGCAAAAACGCTCCACCAGTGAGCTATTACGCACTCTTTAAAGGGTGGCTGCTTCTAAGCAAACCTCCTGGTTGTTTCTGCATTTTCACCTCCTTTGCCACTGAGCTATCATTTTGGGGCCTTAACTGGTGATCTGGGCTGTTTCCCTCTCGACTATGCAGCTTCTCCCGCACAGTCCCACTGGGTGACAGAAGTCATGCCTAGTATTCTTAGTTTGCCAAGATTTGGTACGGCTCTCACCGCCCGCACCTAAACAGTGCTTTACCCCTAGACAGATCGTATTGTCACCCGCTGCGCCTCAACGCATTTCGGGGAGAACCAGCTAGCTCCAAATTCGATTGAAATTTCATCCCTAACCACAACTCATGGCACAATTTTTCAACATTGATGCCTTCGATCCTCCACATAGTGTTACCTAAGTTTCAATCTGGTCATGGTTAGATCATCTGGGTTCGGGTCCATAAGAAGTGACCGGGGTCGCCCTATTCAGACTTGCTTTCGCTCTGGCTTCAGATGTTTCTCGTCTTTAACCAAGCCACTCCCTATAAGTCGCCAGTCCATTCTTCCAAAGGTACGCAGTCAAGTTTTACAACTCTCCTACAGATTGTACGCACACGGTTTCATGTTCTATTTCACTCCCCGTCAGGGGTTCTCTTTCACCTTTCCCTCGCGGTACTTGTTCGCTATCGGTCATTCAGGAGTATTTAGCCTTACGAGGTGGTCCTCGCAGATTCACACGGGATTTCACGTGCCCCATGCTACTCGGGATAAGAAAAACAATGATTCAAGTTTTTCGACCACGGGACTTTCACCCTCTCTGGTGCAGGATTCAGCTGCTTCATCTAAACTTGATACCTTGTATATATTTCCTCCCACGACCCCACAATACCCGAAGGTACTCTGGTTTAGGCTGATCCCCTTTCGCTCGCCGCTACTTAGGGAATCGCGTTTGCTTTCTTCTCCTCTGGCTACTAAGATGTTTCAATTCACCAGGTTGTCTCTTCCTTCTCTATGAATTCAAGAAGGAGTTTGATAGGTTGCCCCATTCGGGAATCTTCGACTCACAGCTTGTTTCCAGCTCCTCGAAGCATTTCGTCGGTTTCCACGCCCTTCATCGGCTCTGAATGCCTAGGTATCCCCCGTGTGCCTTAAGTTATTTGACCTTCCACAAAACACTCTACCTTGTGATAAACGTAAAGTCAAGTGGTTGTTATTTTTTCACACGTAAGAAGTTTCTTACCGCGTGTGGAGATAAGCGGGTTCGAACCGCTGACATCTGCCGTGCAAGGACAGCGCTCTACCAACTGAGCTATATCCCCCTGTTTTTATTAAAAGTGGATTGTTAACGCACACGTCGTCAGTGTGGGCCGTAGTGGACTTGAACCACCGACCTCGCCCTTATCAGGGGCGCGCTCTAACCAGCTGAGCTAACGGCCCAAAATCCTCTTTGAGTCTTTTGCTCTACGAGTAATATACCGGATGTAGATACCCCTCGTCAACTTTCCATCAAAGGAGACTCCTCTCTTATTCCTGGTCTTCATCCTGGTCGCTTTTTGTCCGGCAAAAAGATAAAAAACCCTTCAATAGGCTCACAAGATCCAAACCCCCTCGGGATGAAAGCCCTTCCTTAAGTAACTACTCCCTGGGAGCAACCCATGCTGATCAGGGAGTTCACGAGTTCATCCTTGATGCATTCGTGATCGAAAAACACTCATTCATAACTAAAGAACCTTCAGGTCGAATAGTTTCATGACAGGTTTTGCCTATCAACCTAAGGATCGTGTCGAATTTGAGGAGTATACGACACGATCCCTCCAGTAGTCTTTTTCCACAGTGTGGAATGGCAGATACTTTGAGGGAGGAGCTCGTCGATTAGTTTTCTTCAAAACCAAAGACACGTTTAAAGACGTCACGAACCTGATCTCCAGAGTCAATACTTGCAAGTGGATCCTTACGTAAACGGTGACGTAAACATAAAGGAATAATACGGAAAATATCTTGTGCTGTTACTTCAGTACGTCCTTCAAAGGCAGTGAGGGCCATACTTGCTCGATTTGTAACAATATCTCCACGTAATCCGTCGACATCTAATTCCGAACAAATTTCAGAAATTTTTACTCGTAGATCATAATCAATAGTTACCTGCTTTAAACGTTCACGGGCATCCGCAATTTGTTGTGTTAATTCTTGTTGTGAGTTCGCGTATGTTGTCCGAAAGGTTGCCGGCGCCTCATCGAATTGCGCACGTTGTTCTACGATTTGCACACGTAAATTGGGTTCTTTCACTGTACCGATTTGTGCGTGCATACCAAAACGGTCAAGGAGTTGTGGTCGTAACTCACCTTCTTCAGGATTTCCCGACCCGACGAGGATAAAACGTGCCGGGTGACTAATGGAAATTCCTTCACGTTCAACTGTATTCCAACCAGATGCAGCAGAGTCTAATAAGACGTCAACTAGGTGGTCATCAAGTAAGTTTACCTCGTCAACATATAAAATTCCACGATTTGCTTTGGCTAAAAGACCAGGTTCAAAAGCTTTGACACCTTCTGTTAATGCTTTTTCAATATCGATCGTTCCACAAACACGGTCCTCCGTCGCACCTAAAGGGAGATCAACCATGGTAATTTTACGTGATGTTACTTCAAGTTGTTCTTTTGCTTGCACTTTTTCGCGGACTTCTTGGCTCATTAACTCAGGATCTGTAGGATCTGAATTAAACGGATCATTTGCCACCACTTGAATTTCTGGGAGTAGGTCAACAAGTGCTCGAACTGTTGTTGATTTCCCCGTTCCACGGTCGCCCATAATCATGACACCGCCAATTTTCGGATCAATAACATTTAAAATAAGAGCTAATTTCATTTCTTCTTGTCCAACAATCGCTGTAAAGGGAAAGACTGGACGTGATTGTTCTTCAGCAGGAGGGACTTCAATCATAATAAAGGAGGTACTAAAAGAGGAGAAACACTGTTGCCAATGCAACATTGTGTGTTATTTTTAAAAATATCGTTTTCTATTTACCAGTGTAAAAGAAAGTTCGAAGAAGTTCAACTATGAATATTCAATTTGCGGGTCACTCGAGGCAAGCTCTTTTCTGTTTTTATGAAGACAACCTCGTGAAGGGAGTGAGTTCTTATACTTTTTCGTTTTTAGGGCTTGAATTCCTAAAAAAACAAGGTACTATAAGACTATCGAGAAGAAAATTTTTCAATTAAAAAGTTACAATCGTTTTATGATTAAAGGTTGGACACGTCTAATGACGTTAAAGGGCGCATCACTCGTTGCAGCTCTGGTAACACTTATGGTAGGTGGTCTCTTTGTTAATACCGCAGAAGCATATCCTGTTTTTGCACAACAAAACTACGCGTCACCGCGTGAGGCCAACGGGCGTCTTGTCTGTGCAAACTGTCACTTAGCCCAAAAACCTGTAGAGATTGAAGTACCTCAAGCGGTATTACCTGATACAGTCTTTGAGGCAGTTATCAAAATTCCATACGATCAACAAGTCACTCAAGTATTAGGAAATGGTAAAAAAGGCGGTTTAAACGTGGGTGCCGTTGTTATTTTACCCGAAGGATTTTCTTTAGCTCCTCCAGAACGTATTTCTGAAGAGATGAAAACAAAAGTAGGGAAACTTTACTTTTCTCCTTATTCTCCGGAACAAAAAAATATTCTTGTTGTTGGACCAGTTCCAGGTAAAAAATACAGTACAATGGTACTTCCTATTCTTTCTCCGGACCCGACAAAGGATAAAACGGTGTCCTACTTAAAATATCCGATCTACCTTGGTGGAAACCGTGGTCGTGGGCAACTCTATCCCGATGGTTCAAAAAGTAATAATAATGTGTATACAACACCAACTGCTGGTACCGTTGCACAAATTACTCCACTGCAAGAAAAAGGTGGATTTGAAATTACGATTGATTCTGTAAAAGGTGATAAAGTTGTTGAGACAATTCCTGCTGGTCCAGAAGTTATTGTAAAAGTAGGACAAACAGTTATTGCGGATCAACCGTTAACAATTAATCCAAACGTGGGTGGTTTTGGTCAAGAAGAAACAGAAATCGTTCTTCAAAACCCAGCTCGTATCCAAGGACTTTTATTATTCTTTAGTTTTGTCATCTTAACACAAGTCTTCTTAGTGCTTAAGAAAAAACAATACGAAAAAGTTCAATTATCAGAGATGAACTTCTAAGACAGCAAGTGCTCCTCGAGATAGCTTGACTCTGTGATGCAAGCTATCCCGAGCTTGCACACGGGAGTCGAATTAAGTTGCATAGGAGGAATACTGTATGGTATAGTTAAAAATGGAAAGGTGGCAGAGTGGTTTAATGCACCGGTTTTGAAAACCGGCGTAGTCGTTGGGCTACCGAGGGTTCGACTCCCTCTCTTTCCGCTTTACTTGGGGAGGATCAGTGTAAGACTACTTGTGTATTAATAAATAAGGGAGACTCATAAAATATGGGTAAAATCTATAATTGGTTTGATGAACGTCTGGAACTGCAAGCAATTGCTGATGATGTATCGAGTAAGTATGTTCCACCGCATGTAAATATCTTTTACTGTATTGGTGGTATTACGTTTACATGTTTCTTAGTTCAAGTTGCGACCGGTTTTGCAATGACTTTTTACTATCGACCGACAGTTGCGGAAGCTTTTGCTTCTGTACAGTACATTATGACTGATGTGAACTTTGGGTGGTTAATCCGTTCAATTCACCGTTGGTCTGCAAGTATGATGGTACTCATGATGGTATTACACGTTTTCCGTGTTTATTTAACTGGTGGTTTCAAAAAACCTCGTGAGTTAACGTGGGTTACGGGTGTCATCATGGCAGTATGTACAGTATCTTTTGGTGTAACTGGGTATTCATTACCATGGGACCAAGTAGGCTACTGGGCAGTAAAAATTGTAACGGGTGTACCTGATGCGATTCCTGTAGTAGGAGGCCCACTTGTTGAATTACTTCGTGGAGGTGTTGGTGTTGGACAATCTACATTAACACGTTTCTATAGTTTACATACATTTGTTCTTCCATTGGCAACAGCAGTTTTTATGCTTATGCACTTTTTAATGATCCGTAAACAAGGTATTTCTGGACCGCTTTAAAGCAAAGGATATGTACGGTCTACCCAACATCATTAATGTGTGATAGCTTTTTATATCTGCAATGAAGTCCTTCCACATTTTGTAATGACTCGATATAAAAAAATTGTAACGATGACAACCGATATATTCGGTCTGACATAAGAAAAAAGAACTATTTATAAGGAGCTTGTATGGCTGTAACTAAAAAACCTGATCTATCAGATCCTGTATTACGTGCGAAGTTAGCAAAAGGTATGGGTCACAATTACTATGGTGAACCCGCTTGGCCTAACGATTTACTTTATATCTTCCCGGTTGTAATTCTTGGAACATTTGCTGGCTTAATTGGTCTATCCGTTTTAGACCCAGCGGCCATTGGTGAACCTGCAAACCCATTTGCAACACCACTTGAAATTCTACCAGAATGGTATTTCTTCCCGGTATTCCAATTATTACGAACAGTACCAAACAAACTTCTTGGGGTGGCGTTCATGGCAGCAGTTCCAGCAGGATTATTAACAGTTCCCTTTATTGAGAGCATTAATAAATTTCAAAACCCATTCCGTCGTCCAGTGGCTTCAACAGTATTTATTGTTGGTACAGTCGTGGCAATCTATTTAGGAATTGGTGCAACACTACCAATTGATATTTCATTAACTCTTGGTTTATTCTAAGTATTACCTATGAAGTGGCGGGGAGTAACCCTAATGATCGTAGAAGCGTAAATAGATATATATATTTGAAATTTTTTTTAAAGCGATGTTCATAGCTCTATGACTTTTCAAGTACAACAAGTCGAAAGTCTCAACGTCTTTTGGTTTTCAGTACCTTCTTTTCACACCAGCGGTCGACCGCATTCAACAGCTCTCCGTGACGATGACTCAGGTTTGTCAGAGAGTGATACAGAAAAAGAAGGTATGCAGGCTCTACGATACACGGATGTATAATCACGTGTATCGTAGAGCAGTATTTCACAATGCCTCTCTTACGCTCGGAATATTTCTTGTGATGTTCTTTGTGTGTCAGCTTGATGAGAAGAATCCACGAGCTCTTAAGGAGGCTCAGAAGAATAAAGCCTACTAAGCCCTCTCTCTTGATTGTCTTTACTAAAGACACGCAGGAAACCAAAATTAAATTTCTCATAATACATTCCATCTAACCATCCAAGATCCTCTACTCGACCGTTATTAGACTATCAAAACTACGAATACCCTCTCACGTAGACCCCCTCAAACTTTGATCCGAGGGACGTTCTCTCTTCTTTTGTAGGGAATTACCGAAAGAAAATGCCTGCTACTAGATTTGAACTAGTGACATTCCGCGTATGAGACGGACGCTCTAACCAGCTGAGCTAAGCAGGCAAACGGTCTCTACTCTCCATCAGATCCTCTCTCAACCAGAGGAATAAGAATACCCCTTCTTTGAGAGAGGAAGCTCTTTATCCGTCAATAAAAGCGGACGGATAAAGAGCTTCCTCTCTTGTGTTTGGACGATTAGAAATCATTCAAAGGCACGGAAGAACCCTACGGTTGAACCTCAGGATTACGACAGTACATCAAGAAAATTATAGAGTATCGATAGTTTCGAATTCAAATTTAATTTCTTTCCAAACTTCACAAGCAGCAGCAAGTTCAGGAGACCATTTGCAAGCCGCACGAATAACGTCACCACCCTCACGAGCTAAGTCACGACCTTCGTTACGAGCTTGAGTACAAGCTTCAAGAGCTACACGGTTTGCAGCAGCACCTGGAGCGTTACCCCATGGGTGACCAAGAGTACCACCACCGAACTGTAAACAAGCGTCATCACCGAAGATTTCAACAAGAGCTGGCATGTGCCATACGTGGATACCACCAGAAGCAACTGGCATTACACCTGGAAGAGCAGCCCAATCTTGTGTGAAATAAATACCACGAGAACGGTCTTTTTCAACGATGTTGTCACGCATTAAATCTACGAAACCAAGAGTAACTTCACGTTCACCTTCAAGTTTACCTACAACAGTACCTGAGTGAAGGTGGTCACCACCTGACATACGAAGAGCTTTTGCTAAAACACGGAAGTGAATACCGTGGTTACGTTGACGGTCAATAACCGCGTGCATCGCACGGTGAATGTGAAGTAAAAGACCGTTATCACGACAGTAGTGTGATAATGATGTGTTTGAAGTAAAACCACCTGTTAGGTAGTCATGCATAACAATCGGTACACCTAAATCACGAGCACAATCTGCACGTTTGATCATTTCTTCCGACGTTCCTGATGTAACGTTTAAGTAGTGACCTTTGATCTCACCAGTTTCAGCTTGTGATTTGTAGATTGCTTCAGCTACGAATAAGAAACGGTCTCTCCAACGCATGAATGGTTGTGAAGTAACGTTTTCATCATCTTTCGTGAAGTCAAGACCACCACGTAAACATTCGTATACTGCACGACCGTAGTTTTTAGCTGATAAACCTAATTTTGGTTTAATTGTACAACCTAATAAACCACGACCATATTTGTTTAGTTTGTCACGTTCAACTTGAATACCGTGCGGAGCACCTTGGAAAGTTTTCGCGTAAGCTTGTGGAATACGTAAATCCTCTAAACGTAAAGCACGTAAAGCTTTGAAACCGAATACGTTACCAACGATTGAAGTGAAAAGTGAAGTCACTGATCCTTCTTCAAATAGATCAAGAGGGTATGCAACATAAGCGATGAATTGGTTTTCTTCACCTTTTACTGGTTCGATGTCATAACAACGACCTTTATAACGGTCTAATGTTGTTAAACCATCAGTCCATACAGTTGTCCAAGTACCAGTTGATGATTCCGCTGCTACTGCTGCACCACACTCTTCTGCTGGTACACCTGGTTGTGGTGTCATACGGAATGCTGCAAGAATATCAGTTTCTTTTACTTGGTAGTCTGGAGTGTAGTACGTAAGACGGTAGTCTTTTACACCTGCTTTAAACCCAGCACCTGCTTTAGTTTCTGTTTGTGGAGCCATTTGTCACATAGTTATTTATATTTCTGACGATCATACAATCTGCCCGGGTAACCCATCGCAAGGATGAGCACAATACGAAGAGCGTTCGTTCCTTCTAGTATACTCGGCTTTTAAAATAACCTCGTAAGGTAAAAGACACGAGATACTATAACCTCATAGTTCGTATACGATAGTTTCCCTCCAAAGACTTGAAGAGCTCTCGATACGTGCCTTCAAGGATGATTACACCTTACGTGAGTAATATTCTACAATTAATAATTCGTTCAAGGTTAAACCCACGTGTAAACGCTCAATAACACGGTTTACTGTCGCGGATATATTTGCTTTATCCAAGGTTAAAAAGGGAGGCACTGGACGATTACTTGCAGCCTCGACATTGTTTGTCACAAGGACACGGGTCCCTTTTTTATCCATCAGTTGGATCGTATCCGTTGGTTTACATTGATAGCTTGGGATCGTCAATTTTTTACCATTGATTCGTAAATGACTGTGTCGAATTAATTGACGAGCCGCACGCATTGTTGGGGCAAACCCCAGACGAAATACGATATTGTCAAAGCGCATTTCTAATAATTGTAAGAGAATTTCACCCGTGGAGCCTTTTAACCTTCGAGCAAAGCGCACATAACGGATTAATTGTGATTCTGTAATTCCGTAATGAAAACGGATTTTTTGTTTTTCTTGTAAACGAATACCATATTGTGACACCTTACGAGGTGCCATGCCATGTTGACCCGGACGTGCTTGGTTTTTCGACGTCTTTGAAGTTAACCCTGGTAATTCACCTAAACGGCGAACAATACGTAATCGTGGACCACGATAACGAGACATAATGTTGAAGGAAGAATGGATTTCTCTATGTACACAGGAGGTACACGACTCGTTTGTAGAGAGATGTCTCTCTACAAACGAGCTTATGCTATGTATAGCATAGTTTGCCCATGAAAAACAAGAACATAGGTATTCGAAAGGATATCACAAGGATAGCCTACTATCGGACTTGAACCGATAACGTTTGGTTTACAAAACCAATACTCTACCATTGAGCTAAGTAGGCGGGTAATCAAATAATAACGCACTTGCGGACGGGATGCAAGTACCGAAACTCTAAGAAACCCATGAGACTATATCACCGAACCTATAAGTGTCAGCTTTTTTATCGAGTGGATCGAGAGAAGCGAAGTATACAGTCTGCAGGAGAGGAGGTATACCTACTCTTTAAGGAAAACGTGGAGTGAAGATCTTGAGAGCTAGCCATTGTCCATGTTGAAATTGATATTGTATGGACAATGGCTAGCTCTCAAGATAGGGGAACGCAAGGCACCCTAAAAATGTTTTTTTAAGCAATTTCTTCTTTTTCAATGTATAAAAACAATGATGCCATTGCAATCGCAGGGAACACTAAGCCCACAAGTGGGACTAAAATTGATGGAAGATAAGCTGCTGCCATAGGAAACCCCCTAAAAAATTGATATATAGGCTGTACTATACCTTAGAGTATACCATGAATGGAAGATCTATATATTCCCGATTATATTTCCCCCTTCTCATTCTCACCAAGGATCAAAATAGGCCCAGCCGGGTTCGAACCGACGACAACCTGTTTGTAAGACAGGAGCTCTACCAACTGAGCTATAGGCCTTGTTATAGGTGCCAATCTTTGGCGGGAGTAGGATTCGAACCTACGACCTCAAGATTATGAGCCTTGCGAGCTACCAGGCTGCTCTATCCCGCAATGAAACTACTCTATTAACATGTAATCACCAGCATGCTCATGGAAACACCCCCTTCTAAAGAAGAAAATAGAAAACGCTTGATACAAAGACGTACAAACGATGATCTTGTACCCCCAGGGGAATTCGAATCCCCGTTTCTTCCGTGAAAGGGAAATGTCCTGGGCCTCTAGACGATGGGGGCTTATTTTTTTTAGATAGTTTATACGAAAAGGAAGCACATGTCAACGGGGCTCGATACAGAGCATGTGGAGTCGAGCCCGAGAACCTCACCTCACTGGAGAAAAAAACTCGAGGGCTCGCATAAGTAAAGGGGTGCTCAGGTTTTCCGCCATATGTGAGCTCTAGAGGAGTAGAAACATCTTTTCTATGACTTGATATAGGATTCTTACAGGCTCTTTTTTTTATTCTCATTACGTTTTCGCTTAATCAAGGGTGGAAGAAATGCACTTTTTATCTCTTTTTAATATATTTATCTTCTTATGGTTATTCATATAGAAGAATAGAAGCCTGAAGGATGTCCTCGAAATAATTACAGACTACTCGCGAATACAGTGCTTTAGTTGATGACCCTGATATATCCTTGGATTCAAATAAATATTGACGAGAGCATTCTATTTGCCCAGGAATCCTTCTCTCTCTGAGAATTACCTTCTCTATCACTTTAGACAACTTTGAGAATACCGATCCATAACTATAAAAATCATTTTCTATACTTCGAGGCTCTTAACTACTTTATAAAACGAGTATAAAACTCTATTAATACACTAAATATTAGGTATAGGCCTATGCTCTTAAATACTACGTCTTTACTCGCCATGTACCTTCTATAGTACCTTAGAATATACCCTCTATAAGGTAGGGATACCCTACCTATTGAGACAGTGTTTTTTCCGCATAAACATTAACTATTTTGCAGGTCACTTTTTTACTTTTGCACTGTTGTGCACAACATGTTCCATGTTAAATCTAACTTTGTATTTTCTCATATTTTTTGACTTAAAAGGGCCTCGTACTCTTCTTCTTTTATCGTCATAAGATTCCCGAAGATGTTATCTTTCACATTATATACGAGACCTGCTTAAAACCCTATATTTGGCTTTGGTTAGGCGGGGTATCTAGAGAACGTCATGTTTCTCGTCATGTTTCTATAGAGATGACCGTCTCCAGTGCAGAGCGTTTACAAAGAAATGGGTGCTCTTCCCGTCATCGGGCCACATGGATTTGCATGTCTCGAAGAAAAGCTCTACTCTATAAAATGATAAATGTGCTATTGGAGTATACCCTCATGTTTACAAACGCAATGTTTGATCTTGCCGAGGTTTCGGTTGGTCAGCACTATTACTGGCACTTCGGGTCCTACGAAGTACATGGCCAGGTGCTGATGACGACGTGGGTCGTGTTAGGGATTATTGCGACGATTTCTTTTTTAGGAAATTCAAACTTAAAGCCCCAAGCGCCAGAAGGATTACAAAATGTAACAGAATATATCACAGAATTTATTCGTGACTTAGCAAAAACACAAATTGGTGAGGAAGATTATTTATCGTGGGTTCCTTTTTTAGGTACGATTTTCTTATTTATTTTTGTATCAAATTGGTCTGGAGCTCTTTTTCCGTGGCGTTTGATTGAGATTCCGAATGGTGAACTTGCAGCACCGACGAATGATATTAATACAACGGTAGCCTTAGCTCTTTTAACGTCGATTGCATATTTCTATGCTGGTCTTCGTAAAAAGGGTTTAGGATACTTTAAACGCTATATTCAACCTGCAGCCTTCTTACTTCCAATTAACATCTTAGAGGATTTTACAAAACCTCTTTCATTAAGTTTCCGTTTATTTGGTAACATCCTCGCGGATGAATTAGTAGTAGGTGTATTAATTGCTTTAGTACCCCTTGTCGTACCCATTCCTCTGATGCTTTTAGGTCTCTTTACGAGTGCGATTCAAGCCTTGGTATTCTCGACATTAGCGGGTGCCTATATTGGTGAGTCTCTGGAAGATCACCATTAATTGACAACTTTCTTTACAGAAAGTCAAGAAAGCTCTGAACACTTGTAGTGTGCGTCTACCCTTTGAGGACGTCCCATGAGGTGGAGAGTTGAACCATGAAAAAGGTTTCAATAAAAAAAATACATTGTAATGTATAAAGAATTTTTTACTAAAGGAGATCACCTTGAGAACTTTCTGCACTGGGAGTTCTCAAGGGTCTTTCTTTTTGTTAGTATAAAGTTGAATCATTCTATTTGGAGATAAGATCATGAACCCAATTATTGCTGCTGCTTCTGTTATTGCTGCTGGTTTAGCTGTTGGTTTAGCTGCTATTGGTCCGGGTATGGGTCAAGGAACAGCTGCTGGTTACGCGGTTGAAGGTATCGCTCGTCAACCAGAAGCTGAAGGAAAAATCCGTGGTGCACTTTTATTAAGTTTCGCTTTCATGGAATCTCTAACAATTTATGGACTTGTTGTAGCACTTGCTTTATTATTCGCGAACCCTTTTGTTTCGTAAGAAGGCACATCTACATAAGTAATTGTATTGGTCCTATCCATACAATGACAAAGACATACTTCGGGAGGTTTGTATGAATCATCTTATCCTTTTGATGCACTTGCCTCTTGGTGAGGGTTTTGGTTTCAACGGGAACATTTTAGAAACAAACATTATTAACCTAGCTGTTGTAATTGGTGTTGTCGTAACCTTTGTAGGCGACGCGCTTCGTTCGCTGCTCGACAATCGTAAACAATTAATCGTGAATTCGCTCCAACAAGCTGAGCAACGAGCAAAAGAAGCTCAAGCCCGTTTAGAAGAAGCACGTACACAGTTAGCACTGACGCAGAAGAAAGCTATCAGTATTCGTGAACAAGGAAAAACGAATGCTGAACAAGAGACACGTAACTATCAAAATCAAACACAAGAAGATACAGCACGTTTTTATGAGTTAAAGGATGAAACACTTCGTCTTCAACAACAAAAAGCGGTTGCGCAAGTATCGCAAAAAGTTATTGGTTTCGCCCTAGCAAAGGTGCGTGAGAAATTAACACAACGTCTTGATGCAACTTTTCATGAATCAGTAAATAATTTTAATGTTGTTCTATTCACGAATTACACTCCTCGTTAAATTGAGTGAGTAAAAAGAAAAAAATCCGTACGATGTTGATGTATCTCCTCTTTCGGGAGGTCCTACGTCTTGCAAATACAGTACCATGTGAGGAGTCTATGAATGGTTAAAATTAGACCGGACGAAATTAGCAGTATTATTCGACAACAAATTGAACAATACCAACAAGAAGTCCAAGTCGTAAATGTGGGAACTGTCTTCCAAGTAGGGGATGGTATTGCTCGTATTTATGGTCTTGAGAAAGTTATGGCTGGTGAGCTTCTTGAGTTTGAAGATGGAACTATTGGGATCGCATTAAACCTAGAAACGAAAAATGTTGGTGCGGTACTCATGGGGAAAGGCTTAGCAATCCAAGAAGGATCATCGGTTCGTGCAACGGGTAAAATTGCCCAAATTCCAGTAGGTGACGGCTATCTAGGTCGTGTTGTAAATTCACTAGCTGTACCAATTGACGGAAAAGGTGCCATTGCCACAAGTGAAACTCGTTTAATCGAATCACCTGCCCCTGGTATTATTTCTCGTCGTTCAGTCTATGAACCATTACAAACTGGTTTATTAGCCATTGACGCAATGATTCCTATTGGCCGTGGTCAACGTGAATTAATCATTGGTGATCGTCAAACAGGAAAAACTGCAGTTGCGATCGATACGATTTTAAACCAAAAAGGAAAAAACGTAGTTTGTGTCTATGTTGCCATTGGTCAGAAAGCATCATCTATTGCTCAAGTAGTTAATACGCTTCAAGAACGTGGTGCTATGGATTACACTATTATTGTTGCCGCAACAGCTGATTCTCCAGCAACGTTACAATATCTTTCTCCATATACTGGTGCCGCTTTAGCTGAATACTTTATGTATACAGGTCGTCATACATTAACAATCTATGATGATTTATCGAAGCAAGCACAAGCATACCGTGAAATGTCATTACTTCTTCGTCGTCCGCCAGGTCGTGAAGCATACCCAGGTGATGTATTCTACTTACACTCACGTTTATTAGAGCGTGCAGCAAAATTAAGTGATGCATTAGGTGGTGGTAGTATGACAGCCTTACCAATTGTTGAAACACAAGAAGGTGACGTTTCGGCATATATCCCAACAAACGTTATTTCAATTACTGACGGACAGATTTTCTTATCGGCAGATATCTTTAACTCTGGTATTCGTCCGGCAATTAACGTCGGTATTTCAGTATCTCGTGTAGGTTCTGCGGCACAAGTTAAAGCAATGAAACAAGTTGCTGGTAAATTAAAGTTAGAGTTAGCTCAATTCGCTGAACTTGAAGCATTCTCGCAATTCGCTTCTGATTTAGACCAGACAACACAAAATCAACTTGCTCGTGGGGCTCGTTTACGTGAGTTATTAAAACAAGCACAAGCATCTCCACTCTCAGTCGCTGATCAAGTTGCAAGTATTTATGCTGGAACAAACGGCTATTTAGATACAATCCCAGTAGGGAGTGTTAAGGAATACCTTGAAGGTTTCCGTAAATACTTAGCAACAAGTAAAGCAAAATACGGTGAGATTATTGCATCAACATCTGCATTGAGTGCGGATGCAGAAACACTTTTAAAAGAAGCTATTAAAGAATTTACTGAAGAATTCTTAGCTAAAAAATAAGGTGTTGTTTTAGGTAATTCCTCGTTGAACCACCATGCTGTCTTGTTCAAATGAACAAGACGGAGGGTGGGTTTCTACTCAAATAATAATTTATTTTTGCCCTTGGCCGGACTTGAACCGGCACGCCCAAGAAAGAGCACAGCGACCTCAACGCGGCACGTCTACCAATTTCGTCACAAGGGCAGTCTTACCTTCTAGTGTACCCGGTAAGACGACTCAGGTCAAAACTTTGCTTTAGAGAGGTGACCTCTAACGCATATATTTTTTGTTGTTTATCTTTTTATACTAGAGTATCTAAGTATATATTTAAACTAAGTGTATGATTTTTCGGAGACCTTTTATAGGCTTTCTCTTTCTTTGTGCGATTATAAGAGTTGCTTGTCTTGTATATGTTTCTGTACCGTCGTAGACACCTAGTTTCTGCACCAGTTCCAGTGGTTGTACCGGTCATTTCGTTTTGGAAAACAAAAATAGTTATCCACGGATTTGCCGTATTAATATGCCTGCTGGCTATTTCACCACTTCTACTACTTGCTGAATTCAACAAACATTGAATAACAATAAGAACTTATAGAACGTACCGTAAGAAGTTGCTGCTATTTATTAAGAAGAACCGAAGAAAAAGTCCTTCGGTTCTTCTTAATAAATAGCAGCAAACGAGCGCACATGAAGACTCTGTAGAAATATAAGGACGAGAGCTTATTCCCCTTATTGACTCAGATTAGGCACTAGCCGCTTCTTTTGCTGCATACATGACATCAAGAGTAATTCGTGTAACACCCTGTTCTTTTGCGAATTTTTCAGTATTTCGTTTAATTTTACCTCGAACAAAGCCTGGGATTTTTTGTAATTCGGCGACTCCATCAGCTGCCCATTCAACACCATTTTCACTCGATAATTCCTTAGAAATGACTTCTTTTGTATCATGACCACCAAAAATTTCTAATAAATGATCTTCCATACCAAGTGTAAACGAGTTATAGACTAAATCAGCGATTTGATTCGTTCCTTCATAGCCTAAGAATGGGCGAAAACTCAGTGGAAAATTTTGAATATGGACTGGAGCTGAAATAACACCACAGGGAATATCCAGACGTTTTCCAATATGACGTTCCATTTGCGTTCCGAAAATAGCTGCGGGTTCAACACGCGCAATAACATCTCCTACTTGTGTATGATCATCAGTAACTAAAATTTCGTCACAACAGCCGTAGACTTGTTCACGGAACCAATTGCTTTCATGTTTGCAATAGGTACCAGCACAAGAGACGCGAATACCCATCTCACGTGATAAGATTTTCGTCATTGCGGCGGCATGAGTAGCATCACCAAAAACAACTACTTTTTTCCCAGTTAAATTCTGACAGTCGATTGAGCGAGAAAACCACGCAGCTTGTGAAATAAAACGTGTCTGTGTGTCAATAAAGGCTTCAACGGCATCGACGGAGAGCATCGGTGTTTCTGTTTCAAAAGCACAGTCACGTAAATAACCAAAAAGTTCACGAATAAAGCCCGCCATATCTACCAAACCCATAGGGATCGTTTGGGTATATGGCATGCCCCATTCTTCTTTTAAATATTCCGCGGTCATGAGACCCACCTCACGATAGGGTAAAATATTGACCCAGGCGGAAGGTAATCGGTGTAATTCCGTAACCAGGCCACCTTCGGGAATAACCAGATTTACGTCAATACCGAGGGATGTGAGAAGTCTTTGAAGTTCACGTGTGTCATGGTGATTATGGAAGCCTAAGGTAAACATTCCTAAAATATTGACTGAAGGTTTTTTTGTCTTTTGCGGTGACCAGGCGAGATCTTTTTTGGCCTTTTCAATATAAAAACGGACAACCTGTTCTAATGTACGATCAGCCGCTTGTAACTCATTAACACGATAGTGATTGACATCGGCGAGAAGAACATCAGCCTCTGATTCTAAGGATGCACGATTTACAAAATTTTGTAGATCCTCTTGAAGAATACTTGAGGTACATGTAGGGGTTAACAGAATAAGATCTGGGCGGTCTTCTTTATCTTTTCGTGTAATATTTTCCACAACTTTTTCTTGCGATCCGCGTGCTAAGACGTGGCGATCCACAATACTAGCAGTAACCGGTGTAAAGTCACGTTCTCGTTCTAACATAGAACGCATAACGTTAAAATAGTCGTCACCTAATGGTGCATGCATAATGGCATGCACATTTTTAAAAGAACTGGCAACACGCAATGTCCCGATATGTGCGGGACCAGCGTACATCCAATAACATAGTTTCATACAACACCTCAAATGACGTTGAAAATTCAATAAAAAATATACTAGAAAAAACGTGTTGAGACGGATAGACACCTCCCAATATTGGGTGTCTCAACACGAAAACAGCGTCGTAGTTTATGACGCTTTCTGCTCTCGGCGAACGACGGGACTTGAACCCGCGAATAATGGAGTCACAGTCCATTGCCTTACCACTTGGCTACGCCCGCCTTGACGAGGGCTTAAAGCACTCGTTGATTTTTCGCAAGTATACAAGTAGTTTTTAACGTCTGTCAAGTTTTTAAAATTTTTAAAAGAAAATGGCATCATGACATCAAAAGGACTGCTTGTATACTGTAGGGCAAAGACCATAGAAATTAAAGGGAAGACCCTAATCCTACGTAAGATCCGTAAAAGAAAATAGCAAGTAAACCAATAGCTGCAAGACCAACTACCGTTCCAACAAGCCACAATGGAATTCGTCCAGTAGTTCCAGTGTTCGACATTTGTTTTCTCCTAAAAGAAATTCAGCACAACGAAACGTGTACTTAGTTAAAGATATAACTTGAAAATAAAACCGCGAGTACAAAGATTAAAAGTAAACCCCAATAAAGACTCGTACGGTTTAATTCAACTGATTGTTTGTTTGGGTTCGGCGTAGACATAAAAAGTTCAAGCGTAAAAAACGTTCTAACGTTGAATAAACTGCATTGCAGTAATTGATCCTAAAAAGAAAACTGTTGGAACAGCAAGTGCGTGGACTGCGAGCCAACGTACAGTAAAAATAGGATAAGTCGTCGGTTGTTTTGTAGTCATGATAAGAAAAATTGACGTGATGATTTCTAAAGAATCCTCGAGAAACTTCTATTCTTTCGAGCAGTTTCCACAGAAGCGGAAACGAGCGAAAAGAACGAAAAAACAAGATTAATCAACTTGTGAAAGTTGTTTTACTTGTTCTAAAGCATTAAAACGATCTGTAATTAATGGAGCTTCTTGACGATCTTCCGTGAAATACTCATTTGGTCTTGGACTTCCGAAGACATCGTATGCTAAACCTGTACTTACAAATAGCCATCCTGCGATGAAAAGAGATGGAATTGTAATACTGTGAATAACCCAGTAACGAATACTGGTTAAAATATCTGAAAACGGACGTTCTCCTGTAGCACCAGACATGGGATACTCCTCATTGAAATTATACAAGTAGTCAAGCACAGCCTTCGAAGGCTAGATGTTTGATAGGTAATATCTTTTATTATAATAGCCCCAATCCCACGAATCAAGGTTTACCCGAAATAGTCGCATGTAGACGCAAGAAAACAACCAAGAGAGGAGCACTTGTATACTTTTTGATCCCTAGGACAATTGTTGTTCCTAACCCCCTCCAAGGCGTTTTATTGGACGCCTTTGGAGGTGATTGATAACTCATCCGTTGGAGTTTTTTGTTACGTAAAGATTTTACGAGAGAAGATTTCTGCTTTGTCACGAAGGCTTTGAATTGCTTCGACAAGTAATTTTTGAGGTTGTTTGCCCAGAGCTTCTTTAACTTCTTTCGGTAGATATTGATCTTTTAATTTTTCGTGTCCTGGCCATACAAAACCACCACGATCCGCGAAAGGAGTTGGTCGGTACTCATTATGCCACCAGTCGATAGGTTGCATCCATGCGCGCATGTCAAAACCTGCTGGCCATTCAGGGAACTTCTCCCAAGGTCGAAGACCGCTAGGGTCTGGTCGAAGGGCATAATAGCGTCCGTACTGTTCTTCTGAAGGAGAGACAAGAGGGTCAAACATGTTGGCGAGATATCGATTTGCCTTCTTTTTGTAATCTAAGCGGTTACGGCGGTTTGTCGGAAAAACACCACGAAGGTTTTTATCACTCCAACGGTCCGTTTCCAGATTCACATTCAGAGAGTCTTCCGTCCCCGTGTAATAAGGATTCTTAATAGGCCAAGATTTAAATGTGAGTTTTCTGAGATGACCTTTTTTAGGGTCTCTTCGATGTAATCCTTTCATACCAGCCGTTTTTCTAGGAGCATATCGATTCGTTAACACAAATTGGCGTTTTTTTGTGTCCCACCCACAATAAAATGGACGAGTATTTGCCGCGCGGAAGAAAGGTAATCGTTTTGCTCGTAGAATGCCTCGGGCTTTTTGTGATCGCGTAGCTTTTCTTTGTAAGTCCTGGTTGATGTCTTCTCGACGTTTTTGCAGTTCTTCGTGAAGCATTGGATTATGACTTTTTGTTTCATCATACAATGGCTGGTCATATTTCAAGACACGTTGACGATTTTTTAAGGAGTTTGGTTGATTCGCTGGACGCAGATCAACAGACAATAAACGTCGTGCCACACGATAGCTTCCTTTAAATTGGTGATTATAGACCTTATGGGCCAAACTTTTCGTACCACCATAGGCAAGTAAAAATCGACGCTTGTTATTCATATTCTTATAACGGCGCATTGAATTGTAATAATCGGAGAGCATTGTGCGTTTAAAGTACAATTCGGCTTCTTCGGCAGGCATTAAGGCATGATGCTTCGGTTGGCGATTTAAAAATGCGTCAATATCGGTACGCATCAGTGGTTTATAGTAAACGTTATTCCGAAAGCTACGGTTAAAGTGGCGGTGTTTTCTTCTTTGGAAGGGCACTTTGAGGTTATTACTCTTCAATTTACGCGATTGAACTTCTTCGGGGAGAAAGGTATTCATATATTCCCAAAGTCGTAGGAAATAGAAGTTTCGACTATCATTCGGGTCTGCAAAGCTAGTATTCAACCCTAAAAGAGCTTGTTTCTCGAAACCTTGTACTAGTGAATATCTTGATACGTTTCTAAGGGTTTTATCCGAAAGACGACGAAGGTTCTTCCTCCTCCCTTCTTGTAAAAAATCATCGGTTTGTGCTCTCTTACGAGCTTTTACTGTACCCAGCGTGTCTTCCAGCTTAGTAATGCGTTCAAAATGGTTTTTTCTAAAATTACCTTTCTTTTTGAGTAATTGATGACCATCATCGATCAGCTCTACAAGAATTTCCTTTGGAAGGGGGAGACGGTAGGTCTTACGACGGGTACTATAATGATCAAGAATTGTAAATTGATTAAACTGCTCAGGGACCCACTGTTTATTACGTTTAGCACGTGCAGCAAATGCCGCGGCCTCTTTATTATCGCTTCCGGCTTCTTTCTGTTGACCTTGCTCTAGTTTGCTCTTTTCAGACTCTGAGAGATTCGGAGCTATTTTTCTTAACCAAAATTTAATTCGCTGAAGGGAGGCCTTGTGCCTCATCATCAGATCACGTCGCTCGGTTTTTTCGCGCTTCCGGCGGGATCGCCATGCATTTTCCACCGGAAGCATATAATCTTCATCGGTTACGAAATCTTGTCCAGTACCACTATCCGGGTTGATGAGGCCGACCTTATGACTAAGGTAGATACCTCGATCAAATCCAGCAAGCGGATAATCTGTCATAGCCGGGTAGGTCCTCAATAACTCTGGGATGCCCCCGCTATACTGACCATTGTGTTCTTTAAACCAGCTGTCTAATTCCGTATTTGGTGCGAACAAACTACCGCGGGTTAATGCAGTATCATTCGGTACAAAGCCAAGTGGGTTAATTACAAAATAGTCAAGCCCATAAAAAGGAATCGTTGTCAGAGCAATGACCATGATCAAGTATCGACTATATCTTTGGTAATACATATGAAATCGTACCTCAGTAATGTGGCAGATCTGTGTTATGATAAAACGAAAGCCCACGGCGGCTCCGTAAGAAAGAAAAGTAAAGACAAAGGACCCTAGAAGGAAGCCAAGAATATAGATGCTATGTGCTAGGACTAAATTTTGACTGGTTCCAGTAAGCGGCTCCAGAAAGCTTGGCTCCAACCCGACGGTAAAGGTTGTAATATGTTGAAAAATAACTCCTTGTTCACATAGCGTTAATAGAAATGCGACAAGTCCCGTTGAAATATAGACTTGGAGGTCCTTGCTCGTAAGACGACGATGTTGAGCAACCCCTGCGGGACGGCTAAAGTTATAGACGATGTTTGTAATAAGGACTAAGCCAATAATATAATTCCATGGTTCAAGATGTAACCAGGGGAAGATGAGGCTACGCCACCCGAAGAGCACGGAAGTGAGGAAAAAGACATGCCCAGCAATAATACCAAGACTTGTTGTCAATGCCACGGGCCAGCCTTGAAGATAAAAGCGGCGCAGGGCGACGAGATGCGCACAAGAAAAAGGGAGGCATGCAAAGATACTATTAAAAAAACCAACAAAAAATTTATTTTGTACAATTGTCGGCGTTTCACCGAAGGTAAAAATATTTAAGCTGGGGTCACCCGCAAGAACGAGAGCTTCTTTATAGATTAGTCCCGTGTACTTCGGAATAAGGATTGGTAAGTACGTAAAATCACGCAGCCATTGCAAGGTGACAATGTACAGAAGGGCAAGCTTGCAGCTCTCCACGACATACAGTGCTGTTTGTTGGACAATTTGTGGTGTACTCATGCCTTGCCCAAGAGTAGCAAGGTTGTCATTGATAAAATCAATATAATCTCTGACGGCGGTAACAAAAACCATAATTTTATTGTCTCCAATAAATCAAAAGCAGGAACTCCAAGGTAAACAGTATACTTGTCTAGGCCAGGGATAGGAGTTCGAAAATATCCGGAGGCGATCGGTGGCTTTCAATAATGTAGATCTTTTTGATAAACGACCATGTTGTCGTGAATAGTCCTTATAATCGGAGTCGACGATAACGTGATTGGAACCAATTGACTCCTAACAGAATTATAGCTGCCAGGAATAAGAAAACCGTTCCAATGACAGTTGCTGTAAGGTATTCATATTGTTCTAAATTTTGAAAGATTAGGACGGAGACAAGTAAGTCATTATAGGGCATATTGGAGGAGACAACGACAACAGCCCCGTATTCACCTAAAGCACGCGAAAAGGCTAACGTTGTTCCCGTCAAAAAAGAAGGGAAAATGGGTGGAACAATAATTTTCCAGAATGTTTGCCAGGGTGAAGCACCTAAGCTCCAGGCTGCTTCCTCAAGTTCAGGGTCAAGCCCTTGGAGAACAGGTTGAACAGTTCTTACTACAAATGGAAATGAAACAAAGAGCATCGCTAGAGTAATCCCTGTCTTGTTATACATTAAAGATAGACCACATTGTTGTGCTAATCGACCAATCCAGCCATTTGGATTATAAATAGTCATTAAGGTTAATCCGGCAACTGACGTTGGCAGTGCAAATGGAAAATCGACAATGGAATCAACAAGCTTTTTCCCGGGAAAATTGTAACGCACTAAAATCCATGCAATAAGAAAACCAAAGATCCCGTTAATGGCTGCAGCCAGTAATGCTAGGGAAAGGGTAACCTGATATGCAGAAAGTGCTTTCGCAGTGGTGGCAATTTTCCAAAAATCAAAGAAAAATGCTTGACTTGTATAACGAATGAGGACGAGCATCGGTAAGATTAATAAAAATCCTAGATAGCTGAGAACGAGAATCCACATCCATGGTAGTTGCCGAAAAAATTGACTAAGTTTTTCGTTTTTCGGGGAAGGAAATCGAAAAAAACCATCAAAGAGTGTAAACATCGGTATGTTCCAGCGATAGATTGATTGCGGATTACTTTTCTTCACTTGGACGTTCTAGTAACCGGTTTTTTAAGAGGGAAAGGGCAAGTGACAGTGCTTTTTCTGCCTTCACGCGCGCTTCTTCTTTCCATAATGTCTTTCGAAGACGTGTTTTTGCTTTTGATAAGCGTTTTTTAGGTACGGGCATAGTAGAAGAATGAGAATGAAAAAATAAACCGTCCAAAGAAACAGTTTATGTAGTTGCTTTTTTAGTAATTGCTTTGTCAGAGTATACCATAAAATATTTAAAAGGTATAGATACTTTTTATGGCAGTGGAGTGTCGAAAGGATCTCGAGGGCCTTCTGTATCTCGAGGATACTTGCATACCAAAGTAAATACATCTATCATTATAAAGAGATGTAAATCGAGTTGCTAACTCAATGGTAGAGTTCCCGACTTTTAATCGGACAGTTCGGGGTTCGAGTCCCCGGCAACTCAAATTTTACGTGACTTTGTGTTGCGAGTACAAATAGTTGGCTAGCTGATCTTGCCTCTAATTGAGGTGTTGGTGGTTGGTACATTGCGTCCTTTGCCTTTTTCCTTGGACTTAAAGGCAGGGTATCTTGGTCTTTTCTTGTAGCAAGACCAAAACCTAACCTTTTAACGATTGGAAGTAGGGTATAACGTACTTGCGCACGTGTATTTTCTAGGCTTAGATTTGTCTGATCTGGATAAAGTGGTAGATGGAACAACTGTTGGAGGAAACTAACCTCAGAACGGTAAAAAGAACTTAAAGGATAATATACTTTGGCTGGTACCAAGCCACTGCTGTCCGAGTGTGCAATAAAAAGAGGGGTCTTGGATGTGTTATCGTTCATACTTAATTCCTCTGTATAGTTTTACTCTTCCTGCCGCTTTTTTTTCTACAATCGTTGAATCCCAATAACTTAGCTTTTTTGGTCGAACAAAAAGTATACTCTGGGAGCCAATTGGATTGTTTCCCGTATAGACGGGACGAGTTCTTTGTGTTTTATTGAGCGTGTCGCCGAGTGTGCGTAAAAAAAGAGTGGCTCTTGTTTCATAGTGATCGGTCAGATTCTGACCCTTAAAAAGAAAGGGAGCGGTGTAATAGCTCGCGAGTCGAAACGACGACTCACGACGCCAGTCTCCTGCGTCTTTTTCATTGACATAAGATTGTGTTGCCGAGTAATAGATACTTTTCCAGTTAAACCAAAAGCTGAGTTGTGAACAATGTTTTTGTGAATAGAGAGCGTCGGGCTGCAAGAAATGCTGGTAGTGGAGACTCTGGGGTTGACAGGGATAATAGTCTTGAGTATGGAAAAGAAGCCAGCTTACAAGACTGGAATCTTGTCCTCCAGAGAGCGTGACAAGAGCTTTTTGCTTTTTTTCTTGTCTCTGTGGAGTGGCCCTGAAAGAGCTAGCCCGTCCAGAAGAACCTTGTCTCCATGTAGTAGGGTTGTTGTACTGTGTAGGGAAGGAAGTCATCTTACTTTGCCAGAAAATAGTTTGCAAGTAGAAAGATGAACGTACTTCCTATAGTAAGTCCTCGTAAGAAGTTCTCTGCTTCTCTATAGGTAGTGAAGAAGCCGGTTATATAAAATAATCGTAATAAGATATTTAATTTTGGTGTCTGCGGAAAGAGCAGTAAGATCATATAACATGTGAAGAAGATTCGAAACTTATCCATACTAAAAAAGGGGGAAAGATATAACAATGATATAGAGTGCGCATAAGAGAAGTGCACGATATTCTTTTTTATTAAGTATACCTTATAAGTATACTGTTGAGTAGACTCTTCTGCTAAGTCCTTTGTCTTTTTTTTATTCTTTGCGGGTAAATGGCTAGTGAGGGGCACGATGGTTACGTTCTCTTTAGAGAGACTACCTAAGGCATCTCTGAGGAGTTAATCCCTCTCGTAGGAGTCTTTCCAGGAGACCGCGGAGACTCTCGCTCTGCGGGTACTATTAGTAAAATTAAATGTGTACTTTTTATGTATTTTATGTATTAGAAGCTAAGAAAGTGTATGGATTTGATGTTCTTTTATAAGGAATATAATGAGCTGAGCTTATGGAAAGTTTTGTTTCAGACGGGGTCCTCCTACGAACGAAAAAAATCAAGTCTTAAAATCAAGTCCTGTAGTGATCTTTGCTGGTTTAGTTCTCTCTTAAGATAGAAATTAACTTCTAAGAAAAAAAGAGGTCTAGAGTTTGGGCCATCCTATGGGGTATTACTTATCCTTGACGTTTTACCCGTTTCTGGTATGATAGTAGGTAGATCTCGAGATAACTCTCGCAAAACTAAAAAAGAAAAGAGTTGTCTGGTAAATCCTTCAAGATCTTTCTTCTGCCGGGATAGCTCAGTTGGTAGAGCAGAGGACTGAAAATCCTCGTGTCAGCAGTTCAAGCCTGCTTCCTGGCAATCCCTTATTTAAAAAATAGAAAATTGTCTACCGAGCCATACTCAGGATCTGTGATGAGTAGGAGGCAAATCAATGTGTATCTAAGTTTTTATTGGAGGCTTTTCAAAGGGTATATCTATAAAGAACAACCCTGTGGAGAGTGACCCCCCAATAAACTCGAGTGTAATGAAAGACTCATTGAGTATTTTTGCTGTGAGTAAAGTTTTTAAACAACGAATGAGTTTAAAACACCAACAACAAATACTAAAAGCACCCAGAGCCCTAAACCAGAGAAAACTGTTCCTTTGTTTTCTGTCCATCCGTTGGGGGAAGCAAAAACAACAGGGACTCCCACAACTAAAAGAAATGAGAGACCAATAAATGCAAATAAAGCAAGCTGAAAAATAAGAGTCATAGATTCAATATGCAAAAAGAACAAAAAAAATAAAACCTTCTGTTCGTGAAACCCTTCAAAAAAATCGCGTACTACGTGATCCTTCTGTAATCCGAAAGACCCTAGTATTAAAAGCGTTGGGCACAACAAGTATGTATACATATAGTATACCGTAAAACAAAAAAAATAAAATCTTTGTTTTTTTCTATACTTTGCGGAGGTTTGATGGGCTCTCGAGCGTCCTCAGCAAGTGTGGCTGGCGACGCCGAAAATCTGGTCGCGGTTCTGCGGCAGTCTGTGGGGTCGCACTGGGAATCGGCTGCAAGGGTAATTCTTCTTCACGTAAAACACAGTAGTAGAATTCTTCTGGTGTTACCCGGTATTTAACATAGCCGTCTTTCAGAAGGATAATTTCACTCGCAACCTCCATCGCTTCTTGGTGGTCATGGGTTACAAAAATAGTTGTTACTGGGTTTTGTGGATCTTCCAGTGGTACATCACGTAACCACGTGCGGAACTCAGCACGTATCTTTCGGTCAAGAGCACCAAAGGGTTCATCTAATAACAGTAAGGATGGTTTTGCAGCAATAGCACGTGCGAGTGCGACACGTTGTTGTTGACCGCCAGAGAGCTGTTTTGGGTAGTTGTGACGATAATCATAGAGCCGAATGAAATGGAGCAGCTCTTTAACTCTCTTTGCACGTGCTTCTAGGGGCCAGTTTTTAATTTCTAAACTAAAAGCGATATTTTCGGCTACTGTTAGATGTGCAAAGAGAGCATAATCTTGAAACACAATGCCGATATTTCGTTCTTGAATGGGAACTTCTGCGGCATTGTGTTTATTAATCCAGACACGTCCGGAGGTGGGTTCCGCGAGTCCACCCAAAATACGTAAAAGGGTAGACTTTCCGGACCCAGATGCCCCGATAAGTGCAATGGTCGACCCTTTTGTAATTTCTAGGTCTATTCGGTTTAGTGCTTGAAAGGTTCCAAAGCTTTTTGAAACCTCTTCAACTAAAAGAAAGGTGTCCGCTGGTGCGAGTTCACCAGGAAAGGTCTTTGAGGCAGGGGGAAGAGCAGTGGGCATAAAAGTCCTAAGCAAAGGGGTGAGGTCTTGTAAGGCTCTTAGCTTGCGATAAGTGTCGGATTTGCAGCATGCTCATCAGTGACACGAACAATCTTATAAATTAATGAATGTTCGGGTTTTGTCGGTGATGTTACCTCGGGTGTGAAAAAATCTAAAAACGGGAAACCTTGTGTTTTGTGTGCTTGCTCATAGACTGTACGCCATTGAATTGATTCCGTACGTGCAATAGCTAATGCTTGGTCAAGGAATGTTTCTGGGCTTGTTGTTTCACTTGTATTCATTTGACTAAAAGGCGTATCGGATGTGTCCTGACGGGTTGTTTTTTCCGGGGTAATTAAAGTAAACATAGTTTCAAATGACATTAAGACCTCTCGGTATAAAAAATCAGCTGAGGTGTCTTTTGAGCAAATGTCCAGTGCATGTGCAATATTTGTCGATAATTCAGCACTTGTCCACTCTTTATCCTCTTTAAAGAGTTCAACGACGCGCGTTGTTTTTTCTAGTTTTTGGAATTGACGACGAACACGTTCTTCTTGAACAAAGGATAAAGGTGCTTGAATACCAAAAGGAATAAACCCCTTACGTTTAAAGTGTGCATCCTTATAGACCGTAATTGTTTCCGAGAGTGCTTGCTTTAAGAAACAACGAGGAACAATAAGATCGAGTAAACCGTGATGTAATAAATATTCTGATGTCTGGAAATCATCGGGTAATTGTTCTTGTAATGTTTGTTCAATCACTCGACGCCCCGCAAATCCGATGACTGCTTTCGGTTCCGCAAAGATCAGATCACCTAACATAGCAAAACTTGCTGTGACACCGCCAGTTGTTGGGGATGTGATGACCGAAATATAAAGTAAATTAGCACAGGATTGATAAATATGTAATGCTGCGGAGATTTTACTCATTTGCATTAAACTAAAGATACCCTCTTGCATTCGTGCTCCACCAGAAGCACAAACGATAATAAGCGTTAAACCCTCTTGCGTGGCGTATTCAATTAAACGTGTTAATTTTTCACCAACAACGGATCCCATGGATCCACCCATAAAGTTAAAATCCATGACACCAATCGCGACCGGAATTCCGTCTAAAAGCCCGGTTCCTGCTTGTAAAGCATCCTGGAGTCCTGTGCGTTCTTGTGCTTCTTTTAAACGATCGACGTAGAGTTTTTGGTCTCGAAACTCGAGCGGATCACCAGGTGAAACCATCTCGTCGAGTGGACGCCATGTGCCAGTATCAATTAAGTTTTGTAGACGTTCTGTACTATCCATTTGTAAATGGTATTGACAACCAAAACAAACGCGTTGATTCTCTTTTAAGTGTTTGATATATAAAATAACTCCACAATTATCACAACGTGTCCAGAGACCTTTGCTTCCGTCAGCCACGGGATGTGTATACTTCGTGGCGTTTAAAAGCTTTAATTTTCTTTGATCTTCGATCCATGCTAAAATTGACATATAAATCTCCTTCCTTTGTTTTTGTATACTTGTAAGACTAGTTTTTTTTAACGGAGTCTTTCTTTTCTTGGAATAAAGCTTCTTTGCGGCGTTGTTCTTTGTTAAAAGCATTGAGTACTATGTTTTGACCTGAGACCTATCAAAACATTACACTGCTACCCCTTTCGCTTGACTGTCTTGTAGAGTATAATATCATATAGTTGCTAAGGACAAAAGACTCATAAAAGTGTGCGTGGCTCAGCGTTCGCTTGACAGGGTTCCTCTTGCTGGTCCATTGAGGCTCCATAGAGATCTAATGCATAGCGGATTACGGGGGTCGAACCCGTGACATCGAGCTTGGAAGGCTAGCGTTCTACCACTGAACTAAATCCGCTGGTTTCTTTTGCTGGGGCGGAAGGACTCGAACCTCCGAGTGGCGGGACCAAAACCCGCTGCCTTACCACTTGGCCACGCCCCAATCATTTTTCTGATTTTTACCCTCTTATTTTTCTTCTTTTACTTGTTTACTTTTTATCAAGTATGTAGTTTTTCCCTTCTGGTGTCAAGGCTTTGCCTGGATCAGATGTAGGCTCTGGTTACGAAGGAGTATCGTTTCCTTGCTAAAAAAATAATTTCTATCTATGTTTTTTTTATTTTTCTTTTTTCGAATTTCTACGAAAGAAGAGTAAAGGAACCTTGTATACGCTGTATCTCTAAGACAGATATCATCTTTTCGATTGTCGTTTTAGTTAAACATGCTTACTTGTCTAGAAAACTCGAATCTTTTTATTTTGGAGAAATTTTTATGCCACCTAAGGTCAAATCAGATGACCAGGATTTCCAGGCTTCGGCTCGGACTGTCCTATCTAGCGAGAGTGAACGTCGAATGTATGCATTATACGAAGAACCTCCGCATATTCCTATTAAAATTCCTTTTATTAAGACGGAAGTTCTTGACAAGTATGCCTTTTCTTTTTTACTTCTACGTTTTCATTTTCGTCAAGGTATTCAATTCCTAATTCAGAATATTTATTTTACAACTGCTTACGGCTTAAGTTGTCTCGTGGCTTATAATCATATACGTTTTTATTATAAGGACCAACTCTTTTCCTATGGTTTACGACAAGAATTACCTGGTATTGCTGAACAAGTACAAACCCAATCTGTTTCGACCTTTAATTTCGCGACCATGCCCCTTGCTCTTGAAAAGGCCGACATGATGGGAAGGGCTCGGTCATCCCCACCAAATAAATTCGCTCGTTTTGCGGTTACACCCTTTGTGCATCGTGTAGATATTTACCGGGATGCTGCACTAATTCAATTCAATAGAAGGTGGGTTGACTTACTCGGGAATAATCTGATTCGACAATGGTATTTAAAACCCACAAATACGACAGTTGGAGACCTGATACCTCGAATCCCGCAAATTCAAACACTTGCTTCCTTACCTAAAGAAGAATTTCAACCTGCTCTGGTTACTCAAGATTATTGGCATACTCGTCGTCCCCTAATGGAATTGGCTGATGAGATCCCCACACAACTTGAAGATTTATTTTCTGAGCCGCTACGAGGTCTTACGAAACGACCATTAGGACCTCTTGAGTTTTTACGAGCCTTTGATTTCCCGAGCTCCTCGAGCCCTACGCTACCGAAAACGGGGTTTCAACCTGTTAAAGGCGGAGACTTACAAGAATGGTTATGTTTTTTTTCTACAAAAATTGCTTCTTCTTATGAATTGTTACATGTTTTACCCCTTGTAGACCTATCTTCCCAGGACCCGGATAGCAGGGTAACCATATTGAATCGAAAACGTCGTAAGGATTTACTTTCACGAATTGCGTGGCAAGGGCTAGTAGATCTGACTGCGCGCGTGCAAGACGATTGTTTGCTGCTCGGGCCAAGACCCGAGCTCCTTGCCTCTCCTCCCCATCTCGAGGCCACTAAGTCACGCCAGAGACGATATCTCAGTAAAGAGCATATCCTTGACTTGAATCCTATTTTCTTTAAATGGCTCTCGTATAGACCAAAGGGAAGACGCTCCTATAGGGTACGCCTGACTGGAGAACGTCGAAAGGCGCGTATTGCTCGGAAATTTAAGATGCGCCAGGCGGAGGTTAGACAAAATAACAGGCTGGTGACAAAAGCTTATGCTAAGTGGTTAGGCGTCGAAGAAGGCGCCTTTCAAAAATACAAGAAGGTCTATGCTCAAAAGCAAGCTCAGTCTGCTCCTTTTTGGGAATTTTATGGTCAAGGTATCCTCGAGAAGACGCAGTTTAATTCTAAGAATAGACTCTTTCAGTTAACATCCCAAGAAGTAGACCAAGTATTAGCTGGACCCCCCATAGTAAAAACTCCAAGACCACCTCGAAATCCAGCGGATTTTCTTCCAGTGTCTTCAGGTTTTCAGTTCCAACGACCGACCTTCAAAAAACCTGTAGTGAGTGGTATTCCTCTACCAGCACTTAAAAACTTTCTGCAAAGGCAGACGCAAGCGGCTGGGCAAGCAATAAAAGAATTCCTGGTAACACTTGGTCCTAGGATACTGCGTGGTAGTCCGACGAAACGAATTATGGGCGCTCCAGTACGACAAGTAGCAGCTGACATGTCAAGGACCGGAGGGATGGAAAATAGTCTCCTGCGTCGTATCGACAATGTATCAGGAACAAGCAAAAAGAGCACGAAGTTTGGAGTATCACGATCTCGAAGGCTCGCTCGACTTCGAGCAACATGGTCAGGTAGTCCTCATGGTCAATACCTTCAAGCTCTGTATGCCTATCGTCAAGGATTAAAGCGTTATAACACCAAGTATAATGCACCACGAACGCTGTATACGCATCAAGTAGAGCACTATAAACAACTTGTTCGTCAAGCGCGTGAAATTAGGACCTTATGGAAGACAACACTTCCTATGTTTTTGGCACAAGAGATGCAAGGTTCTTTTGTTACCCCGCAACCTTTTATGTATAGTGCTCTTGGGCAGATGACACCAGCAATATGGGATCACGCAAGTCGATTGGCGGGGAAGCTTCGAAAACAAGCCTCTCCCTCTTCTTTAGAGGCAAGAGTAAAGCGACAACTGAACGCTAGAGAGAGAGTAAGACCTTTGCTGTGGCGTCTGCTTTCGGCTCAAAAAACGAGCTCTACACCAGAATTTAAGGCCTTGTATTCAGCCCTTCCTCTGGTACAAAGAGGGAAGGCTTCTACACGATTGGGTCATTTCTCAGATCCTCGCGTGCAGCAGAAGATGCTTGATTGGCGCAAAGATTTTTACTCGTTACTGCGTAAATATGACCTTTCATATGGTTCGATCGACACGACGGGAGTTTCTGGAGGTAGGTCAACAAATGCTCGAACCGTTGTTGATTTTCCCGTTCCACAGTCTTCTACTTTCATGACAAGGTCACCTTTTGCGTCGAAAGTAATACGAGTGGATCATGCTTCTTTAAATTATCTAATAAAGTGTGGCGGCTTTTATTTAGATAAACTGTTAGAGAAGTTAGAGGGAAGGACTGTAGAGGAAAAGCCCGTACAGACTTTATTTTTAAAAGACCTTAAGCGATATCCATTAGAAGATCAAGACACTTCTACTAAATCTCACAATAAAGTGTTCGATTTTCGTCCGCTGGAGTCACCCAATGAGCTTGATCCGCTGGATCTTTGGCTTGATAATTATTTTACAGGCAGTCATACCTTTGAGAAACCTATTGGTTTTCCAGTGGGTTCTGAGTATCATTGGGCGCGCAGAATGCAGGCTTATGCTCAAGCACGTTATAGATGGTCGTTTAGAATGAATAAAGTGCAGAGGCTCGTTACCTTGTCGGGTGAGCAAATTGCACTGAGTCCCAAATTTGTTACTGACATCTGGCAGAAGGTCATTAGAGAAACAAGGGACTATGTAGACAAGGTCCATGGTTTACAGGTAAGCCCGAAAGATCGCAAACAGTTTAAAAAAGCATTGGAATATACTCAACTTGTTTCGGATCTTGCCCTATGCCGTCACGTACGCAAAGAAATGCCCGCCCTCCTCGAGAGCACGCTTGGTCTTGGGCATATTCGTGAATATACCCAAGCTTTAAGTAAGTATATTCCAGAAACGCGACCTGCCATGCATGGGTTCTTATTTCCGGATAAGACGTATGAAGAAGGTCAAAAAGACGTGCGCGCAGCACAGCATCGGTATGAGCTTTTAAACATGTCACCCTGGGGTATCTTTAAAACAATATTGGCACGTCGGCCGTTTGAGGTTTTCCTTCCACCAGGTTGGCGTCCCTTTAATGAGATGACTTTTTCATCGGAAGAGGCTTCGAGGCATGTTATAGCTTCTTATTCTCCTCACCTTTTACCAGACGATCCGACAATGATTCCGGTATCCGCTCGTCCAAGTTCTCGATTAGCCAATACGAAAAAGAGAAATCCCCTTCAGTCTCTTCGAGCGTTTCCACGTCTAATGAATTTAAAGAGTTCATCTGATGTTATGCGTGATGTTTGGTATAAACCACTGGGTTCTTCACATATTGGGGCTGACAGCAGGGCACTGGAGGTGCCCTCTATGGAGGAATGGAGCAATAAATACTTATTAGGCCGCGGTAATCTTTTTAAAGATCGTCTCCTAAGTTTCCGAGGACAACAACATAGATTTCATGCGCAATCGACGGCAACGGCCCCTGACCAGATTCAATGGATTCGTGCTCAAATGGGTTTACGGGCTTCTCATAGAAGCCCGCTCTATGGGAGATCGTCTCAAATCCGACGAGCGCAGAAAAAGCGTATCCCGTTAAAGCGTCAGGGCTATCTTCGTCACTTTTTCCGTGTTCGTCCTGAGAATACCCCCCAAACTACTGACCAGAGGCTCCTAGAAAAGAAAAAGAATACATTAACCGTACGTACAGATCGGCTGCTACGACGAGATCTCTATCCTTTGGATAAGCAGAGTAGATTAAAGGAACGTAGATATCTTAGTCGAGATAAGCGCGAAAGTTGGTTGAATTGGCTCACTGCGCCGCTTTCGAGTGGTCGTAGTATGTTACAACCAAGAGTAAATACATGGACTCATCAGGTAAAAGTACGCAAGTCTATACAACAACTCCGCGAAGCGGAATGGGCTCAACTCCTAGAAAAAGCTGCAGCTTCTCGTGCAGACTCTTCTTTTCGTGTCAAGATGCCATGGGAGGCTTTTAAAGCGCGACCTGTGAACTCCTTAAGTATTCAAAATACTTTGTGGAAGCCTAATGCTCATAGTCCGAGTAAACTTTATCTGGTTTCACCGAAGGATCGTCTTGCAGCATTAACACAAATAATGCTGCAACTTACACGAGTAACGCCGGGCATGTATAATGAAGTACAGTATTCCAATATTGTGACTACTTTTAATTATTTCGATCAACAAGAACGTTTTGGATTACACTCTCCCTTTGTGTCTCATCTTGTTATTCCACGTCACGAGTTGTTACCGGAACCCACGGGTGCGTCAACCTTGTTATTAAGCAGCATGAGTGAGGTCTTTACTTTTGCCCAACCACGTTGGACACAAGCGGAGCATCTTATTCAACATCAACTCATGGATCAATGTTTTTGGCAAGAAAGAATGAGAAAGGTCGTGGATCTTGTCGAGAAATTACCAGTTGTGAGTGCGGGGAAATCGCTTTTACGACCATTGTATTCTCGTTGGAATTATGAACCTATTACACATTATTGGTGGTGTTATCTCGGGCAGGTTGTATTCTTTATCTGGGCATTTCGAGCCTATCGCTACGCCTTGAAAGAGACTTGGAACGAATTAGTCGATATTTTATTTGATAATTTTCCTCTTCAATTACTCCGTGAGGCGATGAATGAGCTTGGGTTATACGATCCTTTTACCTATCGTATTATTTTAGAAAGCCCGGATAATTTTAGTAGTAGTGCTGGGAGTCTGAATAAACGATTATTTTATCAGACATGTGAAGTTATCTTGGGTTTACGGAATCTACGAAAGGGGGGTCGTAGTCGAAAATATTTACCCAAAGGGATCTTATTTACGGGAGTTCCCGGTACGGGAAAAACATATCTTGTGCAAATGCTCGCGGGAGCTGCGGGGATGCCGGTTATTACTCAAACCGCAAGTGAACTCTTTGATCAATCGACTGTTGCTATGTTAGGTCTAGAAGATTCGACGTTGACGCCAGCGGATCAGCTTGCCTTTGCCTTTGATCGTGCTCGAGAATTGGCCCCATGTATTTTCTTTGTTGATGAAATCGACGCGCTGGGGGTTACGCGAGCCTCTCTTCTTACTTCGCCGGGAGAGTTAGCAAATCCTGAGGACGATCTTACTGGGTATATTCGTGGACTATCCCCAGGACTTACAGATCCATTTACACCACATATGGGTAGTGAAGAAACATCTGATCGTTCATTCTTCGCGAAAAATAGCATTGAAAATTTACGTCAGGACGACTATAAGGCGCTAACGCATGGGCATTATCCGGGTTCGAATCGTTTACATACTGGATTCTTGTTTTGGCGTCAAGATAAGGCTCGAGTAGCTAGAGCAATGCGCGTGGGTACACTTACGGAATTCTTAGTACAACTCGATGGTTTAAGGTCATTTAGTGGAGTCCTTGTTATTGGTGCAACCAATCGACTCGTCTCGATTGACCCAGCACTGATACGTCCTGGTCGACTTGAACGAGTTATTCAACTTTATCCATTAAGTACACGTCAACGGATTGACGTATTACGTCGACAATGTGAGAAGGTGGGTACAGTTCCTTTTATTAATTGGTCTTACTTAGCCAATCGTACACGTGGTGCGACGGCAGCTAATTTGGCAACTGCAGTAAATCATTCGGCAGTTCGTGCCGTTATTACGGGGAGTTTACATAGGATTGAAACGTTGGAGTATGGTCTTGATACAATGACTCGTCATAAACTGGCTCGTCAAATGATTTCCGTGAGACCGCTACCAAAACCTTCTGCAAGTAGAGCTCATGACCCCTTTAATTTTTTACGTATTGCTTATTATAATGCGGGGAAAGCGATAGTCCATAACATTCTTCCAAACCATCTTTCGTTACCCTACGCGAAATTAGCTGTGGAGCCTTTTAATCCAGATTGGACATTGGATGAATTCGTAGTAAATCAAAAGACGCGTCAACAACTTGATAGTATGTTGATTGGTCTCTACGCGGGAAAAGCAGCTGAATTTGCGATGTTATACCGTGATAATCCAAACGAAGAGGTCTCTGCACTTCTTCAGCTCTCAGAATCAGACCAAGGATCACAAGAAATGGCCTATGGTACGGAGCTCGCGCATGCGATCGTCGATGGGTGGTATCTCTTAGAAGAGCAGCGTCTGGCTTCGGTGGTGCCGGTAATCGACAATGAATCCTACCGAAATATTCGCATATCGGCTGATCTCGAAATGCGAGATGCATTGGACTATTGGGCAGATAATCACACCCGACTCTTTGCTCATTTATCTGCTGAGTTAGATAGCCCAGAAGTTGACACCGCCACGAAAACGTTTACCCCTGGTTTGACTATTCATCAGCGACATGAAGAATTGGCTTTTTGGGCATTGAGTATTTCTCGTTTATATATGAGTGCGACTTCCACATCGTATTCAAAATGGTCCAAATTTGAATTACGCCAACCATGGCAATCGGAACGTTCACGTTTTTGGGTTCCTCCGGATTTATACTATCATCAAGAGCCGGGCTCGTTGGATGATTTTGAACGGTTTGTAAAACTTATTCGTCCACAAGAGCACAAAACGCGTAAAAATACAGTACAACATAAGCAACAACGTCCAGAACAATGGAAGACGTTGAGTAAACAATGGTCAAAAGGTCGTTTTAAAGGGTGGAAACCCGAGGGTGAGTATTATGATCTCGCAGGTCGTCACATGGTTACCTTCCCAGCTTGGCACGAGATGGACCGTGATTATCTTTTACAAGGTCTTGTGCGCCGTGCCTTCGATGCTGCATCTCTTATTTTTCAAGATCACATGGAATTACTTGATCGAATGGCAACCTATTTATTAAAACACCATATTATCCGGGAGGACAAAATTCAAGAAATAATTTTTGAATATACAGTCGATCGCTATAAATCGAAGTTACCTCTTGCGATTCCGTTAAGTAAGTATTTCGAGCCGTACGGCTCGTATCGTATTCCACAGGTTAATATCCATGGTGCGAAGGTACCGCCATTGATCGGACCCATTATTTATGTACGCCCAGCAGGCGAATTCGAGCGAACTGAGAACAATCAGTACTTGGTATATCAACGTGCTTGGCCTTCGAATATACCAGTGAGACGTGTCCCCTTAGATGTTTTTGAACATACCTTTGACCCCTACGCTTCACGCGAGGGGTGGTGCGTCACGCATGATCAAGAACAACAAGGACTTTCCGATTCGGCGTCTTCGGGCGCGGAAGACGAGGCTTTGAACCTAGATACCTTATCATAAGATCACTCGTCCGGGTGACAGTGGTCAGGCTCGATCGCTTGGTCCTCCTTCTACTGAGACGACTGAGTGCTAGTAAATAGTAAAGTATGCACCTTCAACCTTTGGATGCACCGTTAGAAATACAAGGTTTTTCTCTAGTGCTTTCGTGGTTAACCACGAAAGGACGGTGCTTTATATTTTTATAGTATAATTTTTTATGGAGAATTTAACTCAAAATAATTCACAATCACAAGTCATTCGCCGGTATCTCGTTCAAGGAAGCCGAACACCGAGTAACTATTGGTGGGCAACCATTACAGTCTTCGGTGGTGCTGGCTTTATAGTAACTGGTCTCTCGAGTTTTTTTCATCGAAACCTTATCTTCTTTTTGGATAGTAGTACGATTGTCTTTTTCCCTCAAGGTCTCGTAATGACTTTTTATGGGGTAATCGGCCTCCTCTTTGGGCTTTATCTCTGGTTTACCTTATATTGGCGTATTGGTTCGGGTTTTAACGAATTTAACAAACAATCACGCCAAGTGCGGATTTTTCGTTGGGGATTTCCCGGGAAAAATCGTCGCATTGATTTGATCTATTCTTTAGCCGATGTCCAATCCGTTCGGGTGGATATTCAAGATGGGTTAACACCAAAACGAGCTCTTTATTTAACTATCAAGGATAAGGGAGCAATCCCTCTCATGCGAGTCAGTATACCTTGCCCCGTCGAAGAAATTGAAGTTCAAGCGGCAGAGTTAGCAAAATTCTTACAGGTTGGGTTGGAGATGAAAGTGTCTTAGCATCCTGTGGTTTTTTATGCCATAATCTATCGAAAGTTTCCTCATTCCGCCGATTATTTTGTGCCGATCTTGAAACGACCAACAACAGCAGTTGATTGGTCGATGGGTATGCCGTTGCCTACACCTGATAATTTTTTATCTTTTGACACTAGTGAACTCCCGAAGAGGGACATGCTTAGTGTCGGGATGCTTTTTTCTTTTGCATTAACATTATTGGGCCGAGCTGGATTTGAACCAGCGTAGGCATTCGCCAGCGGAGTTACAATCCGCCCCCATTAACCGCTCGGGCATCGACCCTCTCTACTTTTTAAATACCAAAAAGTATTTTCTAGAAAGTTTAGCAGAAAGGTGGTTAAAACACAACTCATGGTCAAAAACTTTCTAGGGTGAAAAATCAAAAAAAAACTAGCGTTAAAGAATTCTTTTTGCTATACTGTCTTTATATCCGGGGATATGGCGGAATTGGTAGACGCAGCGGACTTAAAATCCGCCGATTATTATAATCTTAAGGGTTCAAGTCCCTTTATCCCCAAAGCCACTACGCACCTTGATAAAAGTGCACTCGAGGAAAAAAACAAAAGAAGGTAACCGCTCGGGTCTCTATCAGGCGATTTGTTTTGCCTCTTGTACAATTCTTCATTGAGGGGTATACTTTTGATGGGTTTATGTCATCTGTGGTATTATCTGTTGAATCATAGGAGGCCTGATTAGGAGCACTATTACGACATGATGATACTGTCGGATGTTACGAACCCATAGCATGGTGACATCCTAAAATTCCGCTCCTCTTCTTTTAGGTGAGCCTTTACACCTCTAAATCCTTTCATAGGCGGTACCCAGATTCGAACTGGGGAATAAAGGATTTGCAATCCTCTGCCTTACCACTTGGCTATACCGCCAGAAATCTGATTGGTCTTTATTGCTTACTTTTTTCTCCAGACACAAGACTCTGTCATTATAAAGTAACGAAATTGCGTCTTTTACTTGCGTATAGGTGCTCTCTCTTCTTTATACTACCACACAAGATTCCTTCTTGTAAACAAAAAATAGTCTATGTATTCAGTATCATCACTCGTATTCTATAATCGAATAAACTTTTTTTAGTATCATGTACCTTTTTTAACGAAAAATCAAAGACCAGAAGAGGAAGGCCTCTTGGTTCTTCTTATCGTGGTTTTTCTCTCTTTCAACGAGATAATCATTCCCTCCATTCTTTCTTTATGACCCCCTACCGAGCTCTCCGTTATCGAGTAAAAGCATTTGTTCCGCATTTACTTGATATTCAAACAGAAAAATTTAGAGAATTTGTGCATTATGGCATTCGACGAGGTATCCAAACGATTAATCCAATCTCCCTGCCACACAAAAATATACATGTTGTTTTTTTTCCAGATTTGGTTAGAGTCATCAGGCCAAAATTAAAAGAACGGACAGCACTCTATGAAAGAATACCTTACGAGGGTAAAATCTATGTCCCGGTGCAGATTCACGCCCCTGATCGTAGTGGCGATATCGAACTCCAATGGGTAATGCTTGGAGAGTTTCCCTACATGACGAATGCAGGTCATTTTCTTATTAATGGTTCCTCGCGAGTTGTGGTCAATCAAGTAGTCCGACGTCCCGGACTCTATTTCAAAGAAACCCGAGAGGACTCGGGATCTCATGAAAAACGTGTCATCTTTGCTGATTTTCTGTGCCGTCGTGGAGCATGGGTTCGTATTCAGTGTGATAAAAAAGAGCGTTTTTGGTTATGTTTAAAAAACGCCCCAAAAATTAAGTTAGATCATTTTATCGCTGCATTTGCAATTCTTGAAAAAGGCTCGCAGCTTTCTGATGTGAATGTGAGCGGCCAAAAAACTTTTAGAAAGCTTGCAGATCGTTTAGTTAGGCTGTTACCTTCGTCTACTAAGCCGTCGAAGCAGCCCAGTGAAAAACTCATTGCTTTTGTAAAGGCACGCTTTAAAAACCCAAAAGTATATACTCTGGGACTGTCAGCACGCCTTCAAATTAACCGTAAATTAGGTTTAAATACACAATCCCTACAATTGACTGTCGCGGACCTTCTCCAGACAAAAGCCTATTTAAAGGAGATTGTCGACGAAGCTAGAATTGTTGATGATATTGATAATTTAGCTAACCGTCGTGTTCGCCCCGTAGGTGATCTGCTAGAAGTGCAATTTGAATTGGCTCTTTCGCAGTTAGAAAAAATCGTCAAATATCGTTTGGAGCGTCTTGGATCGGATTGTCCAGCAGAGGATCTTTTCCGCTCAAAACAAGTAAAGAACACACTCCGAGACATCTTTGGACCTGTCAACTCATTAGCACAATATCTTGATCAGTTAAATCCGTTATCAGAATTGACACATAAACGTCGTATTAATGCAACAGGTCCTGGCGGAGTCAGTCGAGATAATGCCAACTTGGAGATGCGAAATATTCATGCAACGCATTATGGCCGAATTTGTCCGATTGAAACACCAGAAGGAAAAAATGCTGGTTTAGTTAATACATTGACAACCTATGGTCGTGTGACCAAGGATGGTTATATCGAAACGCCCTATTATCGGGTTTTTGGAGGTCAAGTTCAAAAACGCCCTGGTCCCTTATATTTTACAACACCACAGGAGCAAACACATGGGATACGAATTGCACCGCCAGATTTAGCGCAAGATCCCAGTAATGTTTTACCTGGTATTCTCTTACCGGCGCGGATGGCATCAGAAACTCAAGAAGATTTTCTGCGTATTGATCGTGAAGACATCGACTATACCCCTATTGCACCGCCGCAATTACTCTCTATTGCTACTGCATTAATTCCATTTTTAGAACATAATGATGCAAACCGTGCGCTCATGGGAGCAAACATGCAACGTCAAACAGTCCCTTTAATGCGTTCCGAACGTCCCATTGTATCAACTGGCCTGGAAGGGCTCGTCGTCGGTGAATCTGGACACGTCGTCCAAGCGGCTGAGGCTGGCCTTGTTTCCTCTGTGAGTGGAATGCATATTGACGTTGTCCGAAGAATTAACGGCAATCAGGTTTTCCCCAGATCTGTCCAGTTACCCTTAAAACAGGGTAAAACACATTTCCCAGGTTTTACACGACTACCGGTGAAAGCAACCGAAGGCGCAAGAAAAGATGTATCTTTTTCTTGCGTTTGGCCCAAAATAAAGGAGAGCCAAGCGCAAGAAAAACGGCGTTATACCTTACAGGCCTATGACCGCTCAAACCAAGAAACAGCGATGGTCCAACGTCCTAGTGTTTCCGAGGGTGATTGGGTCCTTCGGGGAGATTTACTCGCCGATTGTGCAGCAAGTATGCAAGGAGGCTTAGCGCTAGGACATAATTTGATGATTGCCTATGTTCCTTGGGATGGGTATAACTTTGAAGATGCGGTTGTTATCAGTGAACGTTTAGTACTTGATGAACTCTATACCACGATTCATATTGAAAAATATGAAACGGAAGTAAGAAACACTCCCGGAACGCTCTCTGAAATAATTACGAAAGATCTACTTCCGACTTTTTATAAACTCAAGAAGACAATTCGAGATAAGACAATCAATAGAGTACTGAACAGATCCCTCGAGCCGAATGGGATTGTGAAAATCGGTAGTTGGGTCACAACGGGTAATATTCTTGTGGCAAAAATTGTTCCTTTAAGTCCAAACGAACGTATCGTAAACCCCTACGAACGACTAGCCTACGATATCACGGGGTTTGAAATTCCAGTAGCAAAAAATGTTTCATTTCGTGTACCAAAGGGGATTCAAGGTCGTATTGTTAATACACAAATTCTTAAGAGTATTGACCTTTTAGTGCCTGTACAAGAGGCTTTCTTCCGTTTTATCGGAAAACGTTTTATTTTACCAAATCCTCTTATTCGTAAAGTTCGTCTTTTTATTGCAGAAAAACGTTGTATCCAAATTGGTGATAAAGTGGCGGGGCGACATGGAAATAAAGGGATTATTTCTTGTGTTCTTCCACGTCAAGATATGCCTTACTTACCTGACGGAACAGCCGTAGATATGGTTTTAAATCCACTGGGCGTTCCGTCTCGTATGAACGTAGGACAGGTCTTTGAATGTTTATTAGGATTAGCTGGAAGCTATCTGGGACAAGAATTTCGTATTACGCCCTTTGATGAACTCTTTGGTGCGGAAGCTTCGCGTAGTTTAGTTTATTTAAAGCTCTATCAAGCTCGACTAAAAACACAACAAAAATGGTTATTCCAGCCAAATTTCCCCGGGAAAATGCGTGTCTTTGATGGTCGTACGGGGGAACCTTTTGATCAGTTTGTTACGGCGGGAAAAGCCTATATGTTGAAGTTAGTTCATTTAGTTGACGAGAAAATTCATGCGCGTGCGACAGGTACCTATGCCATGATTACACAACAGCCTGTTGGAGGGCGGGCAAAGCACGGTGGACAACGTCTTGGGGAGATGGAAGTCTGGGCCTTAGAAGCCTTCGGAGCAGCCTATACCCTACAAGAATTATTAACGACAAAATCAGACGATTTGGAGGAGCGAGGGACACTCATGTCTGTCATTACAGCCCCGCCACTCGCAAAAACGTTCTTTAAACTCGATGTAACTGGTGGGGAAGAGGCCATCTTAAAAACAGTATTAACGGCGCCTCGCCCGCCGCTCTCAGAAAACCTTACATTAACACGAAAATATAATTTAGGAACTTCCGAAGCTTTTCGTCTACTTCTCTTAGAATTACAATCCCTTTGTTTAGATGTTGGGGTTTATGCCTTAACTGGACAGGATGATATTTTAGGCCTGGTAAATCGACAGCCGCTTGACGTATGTATGGTGGAAGTACCCTTAGAAAATCCTCCTGATGACATTGAACTCCCAAAGAAATATAAGACGCAAGCAGAGAAGGAGAATAGAAAACGAGGCCGCTCTTCTTGACGGCAAGGCTCGATTGACGTAGATCGAGCCTTTAAAGAAGTGATTTAAGAGGAAAAATTTGTGTCAACTTATTATCAAGAACGTGATTTACATCTACGGGAACGCTTCTATCACGATCAACGGGTTATTTTTGATTCGTTGATTCTAGGATTAGCTTCCCCTCAACAAATTCAGAAATGGACACAACGCCAATTACCCAATGGTTCAAAATACGGTCTGGTCTCTCATTCAAAAACGATTGATTATAAATCATTTAGACCCATTGCAGGTGGGTTGTTTTGTGAACGTATTTTTGGTCCATTACATGATCTGACATGTCGTTGTGGGAAAAAACGACCAAGTAAAGACATTACCTTTTGTCCCGTATGTGAAGTCGAATACACAACGTCTACAGCTCGTCGACGCCGATTAGGTTATATTGAACTTATTTCTCCGGTGACCCATATTTGGTATGTAAAAGGACGACCCAATTATAGTGCAGTGCTTCTGAACAAGAAACCAAAAACAATTGCCAATCTCGTCTGTTGTACAGATATCTTAGTCGATCCGCATCATGCTGGTATTCTTTCGGATATCTACACCCCATTCGGGCAAGAAGCACTAGGTAAAAACGAAGCAAATCAGTATCGTCTAGGGCAAGTCTTTCCGGTGGCCTCCCCGTTTTGGGGTCACGAGTGGCAACCAGGACATTTTGCCTCTTTTTTTACCCCGCCACAGGAGCAGGCGGGAGATCAGCCTTTATGGCATTATGATAGCAGTCTCCTCAGTAACCGACAGTGGCTTGATCCTTTGGACTCAGAGAAGGAATTAGAGAAGAAATATCTAAAATGGTTCATGCTGGAAAGCGAGCGGGAAAGCCCTCAGGCACGGGAACAAGCTGTCCGTACTTTAGCAAAGTTGACGGGTGGGTCTGCTCTTGCGAAATTATTAAATCGTTTAGATTTAGTAGCACAAATGCGTTTATTAGCTATCGAAATACGTGCGCTTGATTCGGAGCTTAAACCTTTTTCAGATATTTGGATTCGACTCCCCCTGGAAGAACGTCGGATTCGTAGGTTGTCACGACGCCGTTTAAAGTATATTCGTCGTTTTAATACGATTACAGCCTTTTATCGCACGCAAAAAAATCCTGCGTGGATGGTTTTATCCTCGATTCCGGTGCTCCCCCCAGATCTTCGACCGATTATGGTTATGGATGGACAAGTGATGTCCTCTGATTTAAATCGATTATATCAACGTGTATTATTTCGAAATCAACGTCTCAAGCGATCAACTCTTTTAAATCTCAACCTTATTGGCTATAACCTAGGGTTACTCCAAGATGCAGTAGATGCTCTTTTTGAAAACGGAAAGGGGGGGACCCAGGTTGTTTTAGGGACAAACGATAAACCCTTAAAATCATTGGCAGAGCATCTTAAAGGAAAACGTGGACGTTTCCGTCTCAATCTTTTAGGAAAACGAGTGGATTACTCTGGTCGTTCGGTTATTGTTGTTGGACCCAAAATGCAATTACATGCGTGTGGTTTACCGCGTGAAATGGCGCTCGTCTTATTTCTTCCTTTTTTAGTGCGACGTTTAATCGAGAAAGGGTATGCGAAAAATATTGGCCACGCAAAAAGCTTTATCAATTACGAGCATTTGGTTATTTGGCCATTGCTTAGACAAATAATGAAAGAATTGCCGGTCTTACTCAACCGGGCTCCAACCTTACACCGATTAGGTATTCAAGCCTTTCAACCGCGTCTTGTTGCCGGAAAAGCAATTCTTTTACATCCCTTAGTCTGTAGTGCCTTTAATGCGGATTTCGATGGGGATCAAATGGCTGTACATGTACCCTTATCCTTTCATGCCCGTGCAGAAGCATGGAAACTTTTATGGTCACGGAATAACCTCTTAGCCCCAGCAACTGGACAGCCCATCTTAACCCCCAGCCAAGATATGGTTTTAGGGTGTTATTATCTAACAACGGATGGATACATCAAAGCAGAGAACGAAGATCAGACGATAACCCCTTCGATTTCTCGAGCAGAACGTTTGGGTCAAGGTATCTACTTTGCTGACCTCTATGACGTTATTCATGCCTTCAGCCACGAGCACATCGCCCTCTTTTCCTTAATTTGGGTGAAAATGGACCTAGGTATTCAAAATGAAACGACTACGCCTGCGGAAGCGCCGTTAGAAGTTCAAGTCATGGTCAATGGAGGTGGCTTATTTCTTTCATCGGCGCATCAAGAACGCATGACATTAATAGTATCTACGGAGCAAGAGACCTTTCAGCAAGCCTACGCCCAACTTTGGTATCAATACATTCGTACAACGGTCGGTCGAATCTTTGTAAACAATGTCGTGTATGCCGCGGAGGCACCATTACCACTTCATGCACAGCGACGAGTAAACCTGGACCTGAAAGAGGCTTACGGTCCGAAATTAAATGAGAGGCTTGCCCTAGAGTTAAAGGATGCTCCCGTCCTCCGAAATTCTTCATGGAAAAAACTTTTAGCTTTATATAAAACACCTGAAACAAGAAAGTCCTTCCGAGGAAAACTAGAAGAAGCACTGAATAAAAAACTTTAAGTTCTTTGTGTTAGTAGGCCTTACTGCCTTTCCCATTCTTTAGTATGAAACTGTTATGAATACCATACCTTTCTTTTTTAACCATTGTATCGATAAAGGACGCTTGAAACGGATGATCTTGTGGTCATTAACGTATCAAGGTGAACATAAAACCCTTCAATTAATTGAAAATTTAAAAACATTGGGTTTTAAGTATGCAACCTATGCCGGCGTTTCGCTTAGTATTGATGATTTAAGTATTCCTCCAAAAAAGAAAGCGGCCGTTCTTGAGGCGGAAGGCTTGGTCGCGGAAGGTGTCCAAAGTACCTTGCGAGGCGATCGTAGTGCCATTGAAGGACTGCAAAGTGTTATTGATACATGGCACCGAACAAGTGAAAACGTAAAAGATCATGTTATTGATTATTTCGAAGCAACCAATATTTTAAACCCAGTATATATGATGGCCTTTTCGGGGGCACGTGGAAACGTATCACAGGTACGTCAATTAGTGGGAATGCGTGGTCTCATGGCCGACCCAAACGGTAATATTATTGGTTATCCTATTCGAAGTAATTTCCGAGAAGGTTTAACGGTTACGGAATATATGATTTCGTGTTATGGTGCTCGTAAGGGTGTTGTTGATACTGCCTTACGAACCGCAGATGCTGGATATTTAACGCGTCGTTTAGTTGATGTGGCACAACATGTTGTTGTTCAAAAGGGGTCCTGTGGAACACGTCGTGGTATTAAAATCGCAGCCTTATATGATGGGCGGAAGAAAGTCATTTCGCTCGCCGAACGACTATTAGGGCGTGTCCTATCGGAAGATGTCGTGGAGGGACAACAAGTTATTGGTCTACGCAACCAAGCAATCTCTGAAAGTTTTGCTCTTCGGTTAAGTGAACTAAGTGAACAAACACATCTACGAGTACCCCTGGCTATTACCGTACGTTCGCCATTAACTTGTGAACTTACAAATGGGGTGTGTCAACTCTGTTATGGCTGGAGTTTAGCTCAAAGCTCATTGGTTACTTTGGGTGAGGCTGTTGGAGTTATTGCTGGGCAGTCTATTGGAGAACCAGGGACACAGTTAACAATGAGAACATTCCACACTGGTGGTGTATTTACTGGTGATGTTCAAGATGAATTTCGTTCACCACACCAAGGTGTCGTACACTTTCCCGAAAAAGGACAGGGTGGTTTGGTTCGAACTTCGTATGGACAAATCTGTTTTCTTGTACAACGAGTGGCGATAACCTTGTTACTGGTGGATAATCAACAGCAAAGACAAACACGAATTCATATTCCAATAAATACTGCATTATTTGTTCGGGAGGGTGAACTTGTCCAATCCAATCAATTACTGGGTCAGTTTAGTGACCTCGACAATCAACAAGATGAACGGGTAAAAACGCGTAAAACTGTGGCTTCACTCTTGGATGGTGAGGTTGTTGCTGAAAAGATGTTCTTCCCCAAGGAGGGTGAGACAGAAGGAAAAGGGCCTACTATTGAATCAGAGGCAGAGAAACCAGTAGTCGAAGAGACGCTCGGGACGATTTGGGTTTTAGCTGGAAAAGATCTTACGAGGTCTTTAGCTGAAAAAAACATTCAAGAGGACGAACTCGTTCCTCTCTTTAAGACATCAGGACAACTTGTAGAGTACCAGTCTGTACTCAGTAAAACACTTAAGGTATCTGATATTGATGGTTTTATTACATATATGCCAGCAAGTGGACCGAAAAGACACGCTGACCAAAAACCTCGACGATTCCCGTCAAGCGCAGTCGAAGGATTGCCGCAGCGAGCACAACCAAGTACTGTGGCTCCTGAGCCTGGGATGCAAGTTCTCCGTATGCCCGTTTTTGAGGCTACACGAACGATGTTTACCCCTTATCACCAGGGTGAGGTTTTATCTGATGGAAGTCAAGAAACTTTTGTATTACTAGATCCCTCAGAATATGCGCCTTCCAGTCCTCCAAGCAAAACCTTCTTTCCGGTTTCGTTACTGTATTGTAATGACTATTTTCAAACAGAGGGAGGTGGACAGCTTTGGTCAGATAGCTCACTTCGGTCAGGAGAGAATTTTCAAGGTTTTATTTTTTGGACATCATATCTAGAAAAAAAGAAAAATATTGAAAAAAGCAGTGGAGCGTTTCGCAAAAGAAGTACTCAAGCCTTTGGAGGGAAGGATACTCAATTGAACGGCATTGGATCCCCTAAAGCTCTCTCTCAATCTGAGGCTAAAAAAGCAGAGGTGTATTCTTACGACCCTACATTCGAGAGCATCATAGCTCTCGAATCGAAGAAACGACCGAGAGCTGTTCAAGGACATATATTCGTACCGCTTCATCATGGCCACTCGAAGGCAGAAGCCTTATCTTGGCGACGTAAGCACGATGAGCCGCTGCGGGAGTCCGTAGTCGCTGGTAACTTTGGTGTATCTGAACTTGTCACTCATCTAGGACAATCTTTCTTAAAGCCGGTGCAAGAGACACTGCCAGTTACTCAATCTCCTGCATTCGTACTTAAATCAGTGAAACCGCGTCTCCGCGGGTTGATTTGGATTCAACGAAACGAACCGCTGTATACAATGCAAACGGCACAAGGAAACCAAAAGACATATAATGCGACGGTTTCTGGTCTTTTACACTATGAGGTCCAGAAAAGACATAAGGTCCGACCACAAAGAACTAGAGTGAAGGTAGCGTCTCGTTTTGCTGTACGAAGACCTTTTGCAAATCAATTGCCCTTTTCACTGCAGCCTGTATCTCCTCTGCAAGGGAAACTGCGTATACGTCTACACCCAGGGTGGGTTTTTCTACCCTCATTAACGTCTTTTACTCGAAAAAGGTCCTCGACACATTATGCGCTCCCTACACCAGGTCTTCCACATTTTGATGGTGGTCGGATGACCTTTACGCCGTTTTTATTAGATACAGCAAGAAAACCACAAACGTATACGAGCTCTCTAACACATGCACAGACTTCGAGAAAACTTTATGAGTGGGTATCAAAAAAGAAGGAGAGCGGAGCTTCTCGTGTGTCAATTTTAGGACGTTTACGGGCTTTAGCCTGTTTACGTCATCCACATCTTTTAAACGGGGCCTTCCTTAGTACAAAAGAGATAACTAATCAAGTGGGCTTCTTTTCAGTCTTCCATTACGCACAATCACCCTTGTATACTTTGTTTGCGCCAAGTCATCTTTATAGACGAACAGCACGATTATCTTTTTCAGAATTTACGGGGTGGGTTTATAGTAGCCCAGATCATAGATGGTCGGGAGAATTCCCTCAGGGACTTGTTCATGTAAAAGAATATACCTCAGGATCGATTTCTTCGTATCACCTAAAGTCGACATTCATGGTGTTATACCGCTCGATTCACGAGTACTCCTTAGCACGTGTTAACACTCTTAAAAACACACTACAAGGGTATCAAAGTTTTGAGCAAAAAGGTTATATGGATTTTCGTGATATTTCACACCGTACAGGTACGTTATCACCCCCTTGGAGTAAGCAGATGCTGCTCCACGATGATTCTAACCTGGAGCAGTCGGAAACCTCGGTAAAAACATTTAGGGTGTCTCCGCGTCTTGTATCCATGAAGAACTATGAACCAAGCCCAACCTATATTCTTGACTTTTTTGTGAGTCTCTGGGTCAAAGGAACTCGTAAGCGGTCGAAATTCGCCCCTAGGGCGCCGATTGGAGTCTATGAGAGACCAAAATTAGTCTATGAGGCGCCATGGAATCCAACGACGACACAGGGTTTACGGTGGAATCTGGCCTTTTACCGAAAACCTAAAGGAGTAGTACAGGGTGGATTATTAGGACCCCTCGAAGGTATGATCCTGGCGGGCCAACATGTATTTCGACAGCGAGTAGGTGTAAGGGCGGAGGGTGAAGTCTATACACAAGGAGGCAAGAATCTTTTTGTGCTACGGCCAACAGATGTCCGTGCCTTTAAGGTACCCTCTTCGGGAACAGAAGGAACCCCTCCCTATAGTATCTCAGTCGGGCAAGTAGTACGCTATGGTGATGAAATTTGTCCTGGCGTCGCGTCACCAGAATCTGGGCAAGTACTCTCTATTGAGGGTTCAAACTTTACGTTGCGAAAGGGTCAATCGATTTTATATTATAAAAAAGGGACCGTGCGGCATGTTAAGGACGAGCAATGGCTTGACTTTGGACAGCCCGTAGTCACATTAACCTACCAACGATTAGTAACTGGTGATATTGTACAAGGTATTCCGAAGGTTGAACAGATTTTTGAAGGTCATGTCAAAGGAGATCTTAAACAACTCTTAGCTTCGACGTTTGAAAAACTCAAAAAACATCAGAGTTGTTTTCTAGCGACTCGTCCGAGTTTGAACTTTATTCAAAAGGAGATTATTGAGCGTATTCAAAAAATTTATTTATCGCAAGGTGTAAGTATTTCTGATAAGCATTTTGAAATTATCGTGCGTCAAATGACGTCGGCGGTAAAAATTTTGGATCCAGGAACTACAGGGTTATTCCTTAATGAAAAAGTATCACTAAACCGTGTTGAAAATATTAATATGAGTATCAGTAAGAAAGGCCGACCAGCAGAATATGAGCCAATTATTACAGGGATTAGTGAAATGGCTTTAAATTCAAATAGTTTCTTATCGGCAGCAAGTTTCCAAGAGACGACTCGAATTTTAACGCGTGATTCTATTTACCGGAAAACAGATTTTTTACGAGGATTAAAAGAACGAGTTATTCTCGGAGATTTAATTCCTGCTGGAACTGGATTACCGGAAGTAATTGCCTATCGAACTGCTCCCTCGGAACCAGGAGACTTTTGTTGGGAACCGAGCCCAATGGAATTTAATGAGATCTTTTCGAACCTTGAAAATCCCGCATGGGAGCCTATCGACAAGGAAAGATCAGATAAATCACCGCCTTCTGCCCGTGAAAAGGTCTTGGCTTTGCTCCTGAAGAAAAGTAGTAAGTAGCCAAGGGGTGAGCCTTGAAAGAAAAGGGGAGGCGTATTCGCCTCTCTTTTAACGAGTGTTTTTTTTTATCGAGCTCTCGTATGATGTGAGAAACAGACCTACCGCCTTCCGTCTATTTTTGGTACACTAAAAACGTATTAAGAACACATTCGATAAAACTCTGAATCTTTTTTAGTAGAGTGTCATTTTTTTATCTTCTTTTATCAAACGTTTTGTTGGAGAACCTTTATGGCTTTTTTACTTGCAAAATTACCGGAAGCATACGCACCTTTTGATCCAATTGTTGATGTATTACCAATTATTCCGGTATTATTCATTCTTCTCGCGTTTGTGTGGCAAGCTTCAGTAAGTTTCCGTTAATTACGTAGGACCTTTTTTCTTTACAAGTATCCTATAAGGAATTCAATTCCATAGCGGAGAACCTTAGAGAAGAAGAAAAGTGTCTTGTTGTTTTTTCATTTTAAGGGAATTATTTATTATGCTTACGGATAGTGATATTTTTGTAGCTCTTTTTGTAGCTCTGCTCACAGGTGTTTTAGCTGTACGTTTAGGCGTCGCTCTTTACACGTAATTTGTGTCTGCATCTCGTACCATCAGAACTTGTTGTATTATGAATTTAGAAATTGTTTTTCAATTATCAGCATTAATCCTTATTGTCGCGGCTGGTCCTTTAGTGATTGTTCTTTTGGCAAGTCGAAGTGGGAACCTTTAATTAAAATAAAGAGCGGGCTGTTTGCTTCTCGTGTTTGCTGGAGCTGTCTCCTACTAACGCAGGAGAACTGGTCGTAGAGTATATGTATCGACGCTCTCCCGAGGGAGAGTACTACGCTCAATCACGTCCTGTAGGACTCGAACCTACGACATCAGGTTTTGGAAACCTGCGTTCTACCAACTGAACTAAGGACGTTTTCATTCTTTGTGATCTATGACGGATTCTTAAGATATCCGGTAAAAATTACATTTTTATGAGGCTTATAACCGCTCGGAATGACAGGATTCGAACCTGCGACCCTCTGCTCCCAAAGCAGATGCGCTACCAAACTGCGCTACATTCCGTCTCATCACAAAGGATGTTTCTATGAAGAGTGTACAAGATCTTTTCCAGAACTGCAAGCAGCTCTTTATTTCCTTTTTTTCTCGTTTCTTTTTTCTTTCGTCGTATGAAAAATTTCACTCTCTACTTATCAACAGCGCCTGTTGTTGCATTATTATGGTTTACAGTTACAGCCGGTTTATTAATTGAAATTAACCGCTTTTTTCCAGATCCTTTGGTTTTCTCTTTTTAACCCTTGTGTTTTGTGCGTCTCGGAGAGGTTTCCTGAACTTCAGGGACCTTTTGACGCATGGAGTCTCTCTTATAAATATGTGTTTTCTACCTGGTTCATGAGTTGTCATGCTGTCCAATTTATGGTACTATCTTCAGTGGAAGTGTCCTCTTGGGGTTCCCTCTTCCAACTTCTTAAAGTATTCTGCAAACCGTCGAGTTTTTGCGACTGTTTTTATCTCTTTCAAGGGCCTACCTTTGTTTAAAGTCTATCGCATCAACACACATTTTTCTATTTTTCAAAAGAAATAGTCTAAAAATATGTGACGTATTTCAGATTGTAAAGCCTTACGCTTCGTATTATGCCTACAATTCAACAACTTGTTCGAGACGCTCGAAAAAAAATTACTAAAAAAACTAAATCACCGGCTTTACAAGCATGTCCCCAACGTCGTGGTGTATGTACACGTGTGTATACAACAACACCAAAAAAACCAAATTCGGCCTTACGTAAGGTAGCCCGTGTTCGTTTAACAACAGGCTTTGAGGTAACCGCTTATATTGGTGGAATCGGACATAATTTACAAGAACATTCGGTTGTCCTCGTTCGTGGTGGTCGTGTTAAAGATTTACCAGGTGTTCGTTATCATATTGTTCGTGGAACACTCGATACTGCTTCGGTGAAAGATCGTGTTCAAGGACGTTCAAAATACGGTGTTAAAAAACCAAAATAACAAAAAATTGACACCTTTTTTATTATTCAAAATTTAATAAAGTGCATTATGTCCGGTAGTAAACCAACAACGGTCGCTGCGATCCCTGATCCAGTGTATCAAAATCAGTTAATTCAGATGATTGTTAATCGTCTGATGAAAAAAGGAAAGAAAACTGTAGCCTATACATTATGTTATGGTGCTATGAAAAACATCGAAGAAACGACACAACAAGACCCAGTACAGGTCATTGAGCAGGCGATTCGTAATGTTACACCAAGTTTGGAACTCAAATCAAAACGACGTGGGGGTGCTACCTTTCAAGTTCCGGTACCAGTGACCGGTCAACGTGGAACTGCCTTAGCGATTCGCTGGATTTTAATGGCCTGCCGTAAACGTGCTGGTCGTACAATGGTATCCAAACTTACAAACGAATTTTTAGATGCCTCAAAAAATATGGGTGCAGCTATTCGTAAAAAAGAAGAAATGAATAAAATGGCAGAAGCAAATAAGGTGTACTCCACTGGTCGCTTTTAGTCCCTCTACTCGTACTCTCAGTATTTTTTAACTAAAACATATATTTCTTTTCTATTCGAGGTAGAACTTTTTATGGCTCGCGCAAAATTTGAACGAAAAAAACCACACGTTAATATTGGCACAATTGGTCACGTTGACCACGGTAAAACAACCCTTACAGCAGCCATTACTATGGCGTTAGCTGCAAGTATGGGTGGGAAAGGTCGTAAATACGCGGATATCGACTCAGCTCCAGAAGAAAAAGCACGTGGTATTACTATCAATACAGCACACGTTGAATATGAAACAGAAAACCGTCACTATGCACACGTCGACTGTCCAGGCCACGCGGATTACGTTAAAAATATGATTACCGGTGCCGCACAAATGGATGGCGCTATCCTCGTTGTATCTGGGGCCGATGGTCCAATGCCACAAACAAAGGAGCATATCTTATTAGCAAAACAAGTTGGAGTGCCCAACATTGTTGTCTTTTTAAATAAAGAAGATCAAGTAGATGATGCGGAATTACTTGAATTAGTTGAATTAGAAGTTCGTGAAACTTTAGACAACTACGAATTCCCGGGTGATGAGATTCCGATTGTTACTGGTTCAGCTCTTTTAGCCCTAGAAGCTTTAAGTGAAAATCCACAAATGAAAGCAGGTGAAAACCCATGGGTAGACAAAATCTATGAATTAATGAAACAAGTTGATACATATATTCCAACACCCGAGCGTCAAACGGATAAACCCTTCTTAATGGCTATTGAGGACGTTTTCTCTATTACTGGTCGTGGTACTGTGGCAACAGGTCGTGTGGAACGTGGAACTGTTAAAGTAGGTGAACAGGTTGAATTAGTGGGTTTACAACCAACAAAGGCAACAACAGTTACTGGTTTAGAGATGTTCCAAAAGTCGTTAGAGGAAAGTATTGCTGGTGATAACGTGGGTGTTTTATTACGTGGTGTCCAAAAAGAGGATATTCAACGTGGTATGGTCCTATCAAAACCAGGTTCAATGCTACCGCATACGAAATTTGAATCACAAGTCTATGTATTGAAAAAAGAAGAGGGTGGTCGTCATACCCCGTTCTTCCCCGGCTACCGTCCACAATTCTATGTACGAACAACAGATGTAACTGGAAAAATCGAATCCTTCAAAGCAGATGATGGAAGTGCCTCAAAAATGGTTATTCCAGGTGACCGCGTTCGTATGGTCGTTGAACTTATTCAACCGATTGCGATTGAAAAAGGGATGCGTTTTGCAATTCGTGAAGGTGGTCGTACTGTTGGTGCGGGTTTAGTTTCAGAAATTATTGAATAAAAATAGGTACGTTTTGGACGCTCTTTACAGTCCTACACAGGAGAAAAAACCATGAGTTTGCATACACTGCTTCAAACCTTTGAGGCAAAAAGTTTGAAAACGACGGTACCACAAATTGATATCGGCGATACCGTAAAAGTTGGTGTTTTTATTCAAGAAGGAAACAAACAACGAGTACAGCCATATCAAGGGTTGGTCATTGCTCAACGTCGTGCTGGCTTACACAGTACAATTACTGTACGACGTATTTTTCAAGGAATTGGTATTGAACGCATTTTTAGTGTTCACTCGCCCGTCCTACAAACTATTGAAATTATCCGTCGTGCAAAAGTACGTCGGGCTAAATTATACTATTTACGAGACCGAGTTGGTAAAGCCACTCGACTAAAACCTCGTACAACAGAGAGCAACCGTTAAACTTGGAGATATATGACCGACACCCTTCTTGGTGTGTTTTTCATCTGTCGATTCGAGTGAACGCTCATTAACCATCATAGGAGGAGTATTTATATGCCTATCGGGGTCCCGAAAGTGGAATATCGCCTTCCTGGAGAACCTGAAGCGGACTGGTTGGATCTATACAATTGCTTGTATCGTGAACGTATGTTATTTCTTTGCCAGGATTTAGGTGATGAAGTAGCAAACCAGTTAATTTCATTAATGCTATACCTTAACACAGAAGATCCAAGCCTCCCCTTCTTCATGTATATTAACTCTCTTGGAGGGTCGGTTACGTGTGGTATTGGTGTGTTTGATATTATGCGTTATTTACACAGTGGAATTACGACCATTTGTATGGGTACTGCTTCGTCTATGGCTTCGTTTGTTCTAACAGGTGGAACCTATGGTCGTCGATTATCCTTACCTCATGGTCGAATTATGATTCACCAACCTGAAGGGGGAAGCGACGGACAAGCTTCCGAAATTCTTTCAGAATCCACAGAAGTTAGTCGTATTCGACGACAGATCGGATTACTTTACGCAATTCGTACACAACAAACTGTCGAACAGATTGCACAGGATATGGATCGTGATCAATTTATGTCCGCAGATGAAGCAAAAAATTACGGATTAATTGACTTTGTTGCCCGTCCAGCCGCTGAAGCCGTACTTGATGATTCCGCAGCCTTAGAGGCATTTATTAAGGCATCAGATCCTGCCGGAACACTCAATAAATTAGCGACTGCTGACAGTATTGCGAAGACTCAAGATGTTATTCGTGAGCTTCCAGAAACAAAATCACCAAAAGACTTAACTGCTTCTTTTAGCGGGCCACAGGAGCCCATGCTCCAATATACCGGACTTCTCGATGTGCCACTCAAGCGATCTCAAGAAGATGCAAGTGAACAAAACCCCTTTGATGTGGTTGCTTCCACAAACGCCTCACCCCCAAACACGAGAGAAATGCTCGAAGCAGCTACTATGCTTCGATCACTTGAGCAGGGCGGGGATGCTAATGACAGCATCACAATGACGGAACTGAAGGGGATGCTTAGTGATCTTTCTGAGGATCCATTCGCTCTGTTTATTCCATGGACTGAGGTGCTTGGGAAGACTGTTCTGGACCTTCCAGAAACCTACACCTTAACTGAGTCTGCCGTCGGTGCAGTAGAGGCTCGTGAAGAGACGAAGACCGTAACTTTCGAATCCTTTAACGCATCCGATCAAACGGTTGCTACTCCAACGGATGAAACAATTCCATTATTTATTCACGGACCTTCTGTAGATGACATCTAATTTACATAACGAATCCGAGGGTCATCGACAACAAAACAACAAAAATTATCTATGACACGAGTAAAACGAGGAAACGTCGCTCGTAAACGACGTAAAAAGATTTTAAAGATTACTGAAGGCTTTCGTGGTGCATCTTCAACGATCTTCCGTACAGCCAATCAACATGCCTTTAAAGCATTAACAAACGCAACACGTGATCGTCATCAACGAAAGCGTGAATTTCGCTCTTTATGGATTACACGTATTAATGCAGCTGTTCGAAATCATGGACTTAACTACAATGAATTCATTGCTGGATTAAAAAAAGCGAATATCCTTTTAGACCGTAAAATGTTAGCACAGGTTGCATTACGTGATCAGGTTGTTTTTGAGCAATTGATTGCGCAGGTGCAGGCATCTCGTGCATAAATCTACGATTATTTGTCGCAGTAGCTTAAAAAATTTTAACATAGTAAGTAAAGGATGTCCTAGTTGGTATGAAATTTTCACCACGTCGGGGGAAACCCAAAGCATTTAAACGTCCAATTGCTATTATTCAAAAGAAAGTAACTCAAGAATATTCGCAATGGACTATTGACTATAAGAATGTAGCCTTGCTTCGCAAGCTCATTACAAGTGAAGGAAAAATTATTCCGAAACGTGTAACTGGGATGAGTTCAAAACAGCATCGAGCAATTGCAAATGCAATCAAAAACGCTCGTATGGCTGGACTTCTTCCGTTTATTAGTATTAGCCCAACACGAGGCTAGTACCACATTCTTCGCAGTTGGTCACCTTATGGCAAAGAAAAGTATGATTGCGCGTGAACACAAGCGCCAAGTATTAGTTCAAAAATATGCAGAAAAACGTGCACGTTTAAAAGTAGAGATCAAACAATCGGCTACTCTTGAAGAACGTGCATCTCTTCTTAAAAAGCTGCAAAGTCTCCCAAGAGACAGTTCCCCAGTACGCTTACATAATCGATGTTGTATTACCGGACGACCTAAAGGTTTCTATCGTGATTTTGGCTTGTCGCGTCATGTCCTTCGAGAAATGGCCTTAGAAGGTCTCCTTCCAGGAGTAACAAAATCGAGTTGGTAGTAAGAAAGGGTGCTTCGTTGTATATTTCGTAGAGATTCGTAGCGAAGAGAGTCGTATTAGAGGGATAAATCACATTGGAAGATTTTCTTTTTTAATAAAAAGGGATACCTAGAGAATAAACCTAAACTTTCATTTGGTATTCTTGACACAACCCAGTACTTTTTGTATGCTCTTTGTAAAAAAGAGCATACAAAAAGTACTTACTTTATTCGCCCCTGTGATGAAATTGGTAGACATGCAAGTTTTAGGCACTTGTGCCGTGAGGTGTGTCGGTTCGAGTCCGACCGGGGGCATTTGGGAGTTGAGGCAAGACAGACATAAGCCGGTGGATCTCCATGCCTTAATTGAGGCAAAACCAACTGATGTTGGTCTATCTCAATTATAGTAAAATACTCTGAAAATCTAGCTTTCCCAGATATCTTGAAATTATTCAATTTTAATGGTGTGTAATCGGAGGGTCGTTTGTGTTTAACTTTTCGGTAGGGCCCAATGATCTACGTCTGGAGAAGATAGTCAAGTTATTAACAAATGGATCGCTATTAGTGGTTGTGGGTATACTAAACATTCTTTGAATAGAAAGCAATAAAAGCATGACGAAAGGATGTTTTAGGTTCACTCTCTGTGTATTCCGAGTATTCGGAATACAAACAAGGAGCAAATCCTAAAGAACTATCCATTGTCATGATCAGTGTTTAATAGCTTAAACCCATACTACGTGTTGTTTCTGATCCAAGATAGACACGAACAGATAAAAAATCGGTAGGGCATGCTGCTTCACAGCGTTTACACCCAACACAATCTTCTGTTCTTGGTGCAGACGCGATCTGACTCGCTTTACAACCATTCCATGGTACCATTTCTAACACATCGGTTGGGCATGCACGTACGCATTGCGTACATCCAATACACGTTTGATAGATTTTGACTGCATGTGACATAAAATCAATAAAAAATAACATTGTAGTAAGATGACTTGTGATAATGAGCACAAGAATGCGAATTATATGGCTCTTATTCCATGAAAGATACAAAAGTTACAACGCAAGTAGAATTTTATGAGTCCTTTTTATACTATACCATAAAGCAAAAATCAATTCAAAAGTTTCTCTTCCTTTTTTTTGTGGAGAAAAAAAGGAAGAGAAACCAAGAAAGCACATAGGGATATTGCTTTTTTTTCAAAGCTACGTTATGATACTAACAGAAACAATCTATGCGGGTATAGCTCAGTGGTAGAGCATCTCGTTGCCATCGAGAAAGTCGCGCGTTCGACTCGCGTTACCCGCTTTTTATTCAACTCTTTGTTAAGTACTCGGAATTCTTACCTTATTTTTAACTTCCTACCTTAAAGGCATCCACAAAAAAACCAAAGAGAAGACCCAGTTTTATAAGATTAAAGGGCCGCCAAGAAAACCCTCGCCTTGGTAGGTGGGGTCGGCTTGCACTTCGTGTATAGGTTTGAAAACT
>Ga0194038_1000012_pt1 | contig 96141 bp, 82 predicted proteins | sample JunL226m_MetaG_FD_148630 | JGI IMG/M metagenome (GOLD analysis project Ga0194038, IMG submission 148630) | Anoxic zone freshwater microbial communities from boreal shield lake in IISD Experimental Lakes Area, Ontario, Canada - Jun2016-L227-6m | ecosystem: Environmental > Aquatic > Freshwater >... | reverse complement strand
GCCCCAGGCCCTGCCCCCGCAGCTTCACATAAGTTGAGCAACCGCCAGTACGAGCAACTGCTGCGGCAGAACTTTGTGAACATCCGTCGGCTGCGCGAGTGGAAGGACATTCACAGTCAGTTGCATACGGTGGTGGCGGAGCACAAGTGGCGTTTGAACACTACGCCGGCCAGCTATGAGCAACTGCATTTGTCGATGCTGTCGGGGTTGCTGGGCAATATTGGCTGCAAGCTTGAAGAGGGGCAGAGCGGCGAGTATTTGGGGGCCCGATCGATCAAGTTTTTTGCCCATCCGGGCGCGCACCTGAGCAAGAAGCCGGGGCGTTGGATTGTGGCTTCGGAGTTGGTGGAGACCACGCGTTTGTTTGGGCGCGGCATTGCCAATATCGAGCCGCAGTGGATCGAACAGGTGGGGGGCCATCTGTTGCGCAAGCAGTTGCTTGACCCGCACTGGGAGAAGAAGGCGGCCGAGGTGGTGGCGCTGGAGCGGGCCACGCTGTATGGCATCGTGGTGTACAGCGGGCGGCGGGTCAATTACAGCCGGGTGGACTTGCACGCGGCGCGCGAGGTATTCATTCGTGAAGCGCTCGTCTCTCAGGATTGGGAGACCAGCCTGCCGTTTCTTGCGGCCAACCACAAGCTGGTGAAACAGGTGCAAGACCTGGAGCACAAGGCGCGCCGCCAGGACGTGCTGGTGGACGACGAGCTGATCTACGCCTTTTACGACCAGCAGCTTCCGGCGGACGTGTGCAGCGGCTACAGCCTGGAGCGCTGGTACCGCGAGGAGGTCAAGCGCCAACCGCGCTTGCTGCAATTGACGCGCGAAGAACTGATGCGCCACGAGGCGGCGGGCATCACCACCGCGTCTTTCCCCAAGACCGTGAGGTTGGGCGGGGTGGACTGTGCTGCGACCTACCTGCACGAGCCCGGCGACGCGCGCGACGGCGTGACCGTGACCGTGCCGCTGTTTGTGCTCAACCAGGTCAACGACGAGCGCTGCGAATGGCTGGTGCCGGGCATGCTCAAGGAGAAGGTTCAGGCCCTGCTCAAGACGCTGCACCAGCGGCCACGCTCGCGCCTGGTGCCGCTGCCCGAAACTGCCACCCGCTTTGCCGAGCTGCTCAACGATGCGCAGAAATTTGGCGCGGGTTCGCTGGTGGACGCCGTGCTCAAGCTGGTGCGCGAGGCCACGTCGCTCGACATCGTGCGCGCCGACATCAAGGTCGACATGCTCAGCCCGCATTTCTTCATGAACTTTCGGGTGGTGGACGAGCACGGCCGCCAGCTCGCGCAGGGGCGCAACCTGGGGGCGCTCAAGGCCGAATGGGGCAAGCAAGCACGCGGCGCGTTTCAGGCGCTGGCCCAGCTCAAACTGGCGCAACACACCGGCGTGGAAGCTCCAGCGCCCACCCCGTCCGCAGCGTCGGACTTGAAGCAGGACAAGGCGAAAACGCCGCCTCAGCAGGCACACGGCGCGAGCAAACCCATAGCGACGCCTGAGCCTGTGCAGCCGGGGCAGCGCCATACGGCCTGGACTTTTGGCGAGTTGCCTGAGCTGCTGGAAATCCGCAAGGGTGGCCAGACGCTGATTGGTTTCCCGGCGCTGATCGACGCGGGTGATGCCGTCACCATCGAAGTGTTTGACGAGCCCGAGGTGGCCACTGCACGGCACCGCGCCGGATTGCGCCGCCTGTTCGCCCTGCAGATCAAGGACGCCATCAAGTACCTGGAGAAAAGCATACCTGACCTGCAGAAGATGGCCGTGACTTTCATGTCGGTTGGCAAGGCAGACAACGGCAGCGGTGGGGGCACGCTGGAGGAACTGCGCGAGCAGATCATTGCCGTAGCGCTGGAGCGGGCGTTTTTGCTCGAGCCGTTGCCCACCGACGAGTTTGCGTTCAAGCGCTGTATCGACGAGGGGCGTGGGCGTCTGACGCTGATTGCCAACGAGGTGGCGCGTCTGGCCGGGGTGATTCTGCTGGAGTACGCCAGCGCTGCGCGCAAGATCAAGGACACCCGCAGCGCACCCGAGGCCGTGGCCGATGCCACGCAGCAGTTGCAGCGGTTGGTGTCCAAGCGCTTTTTGCAAGCCACGCCATGGGAGCGGCTGCAGCATCTGGCGCGCTACCTCAAGGCGATCACGCTGCGCCTGGACAAGCACCGCACCGACCCGGCGCGCGACGCCGCCCGCTTGGCCGAACTGCGCCCCCAGGAGCAGCGCTACTGGCGCCTGGTGGCCGAGCGCAAAGGCGCGGTGGACGAGCGCATGCAGGAGTTCCGCTGGCTGCTCGAGGAACTGCGCGTGAGCTTCTTCGCACAAGAACTGCGCACCCCCCAGCCGGTAAGCGTCAAACGCCTCGACAAAGCCTGGCTGCAACTCTCCACCTGAGCGCAGCAGGGCTTGGCGCGGCTCGCGTGCCAATGCCGGTGACTTGGTGAAGTACAACGATCAAGTTGGAGGTCAGCATGCAATTTGAAGAGCAAATTGTCATCTTCGCACCGGCGCAGAAAGTGTTTGCCATGTACGCCACCGTTGGTAGCTGGTCGATCTGGGACCCGGAAGTGAAAGCGGCCTCCATTGACGGGGCGTTTGCCGCAGGTGCCACGGGTACGCTGGAGCCCGCCCATGGGCCCAAGGCCAAGATCGTTATCACCCAAGTCGAGACCAACCGCGCATTTACGGCTCAAAGGAAGCTGCCACTGTGCACCATGCGCGTGGAACACGAGTTGCTGGAAAACGCAGGCGCAGGCAAAACCACGGTCGTGCACCGTGTGGTGTTCCGAGGGCTGCTTGTTGGCGGCCCCCTTCGCAAAAGCATGCCGCGCACCCTGCGCGGCTTGAAGCGGATTGCGGAGATCTACTAACTTAGGCCTTCACTTCGAACCACGCTGTTGTTTGTGCAGTCCGATGTCATGCGTGCTGCGCTACCCAATCTTTCAGCGCGGCATCAATGCGTGCTTGCCAGCCTTCGCCGCTAGCCTGAAAATAGCCCACTACTTCAGGGGAAAGCCGGATAGTGGTGGAAACTTTTCGCGGCGCTTTTTGCGGCCCTCGCCCGCGGCGCAGCTTGGTTTGCAGCGCTGCTGGCAAGTCAGTCAGTCGCACGGCCTGGCGGAACATTTCATCGGTCCATTCGGGGTTGTCGGCGTCCGTCAATTCAGGATTGGGTTTCTTGTTCATGGCGTTTGACCTCTCGCGGATTGGCTTTTCGTAAACTGATGACCCGAATGCCCTTGGGCATTTCGGTAAATACCAGCGAATACACCCGACCACCGATCAAGCCCAGCGCCGAAAAACGTACCTCAGGGTAGGCTTTGCGCGTGTCTTGCCAGATCACAGCGGTCTCGAATTCAAAAGCAGTTACCAAGCTGAACGGCAAACCGCGATCGCGAATATTTGCAGCATCCTTGGGTGGGTCGAAGTCGAGGTGCATGGAATTTATTGTAACAACAATAAAATATACCAGCAGAGAGAGGTCCGGTAGATCAGTGGAGCGAGAGACCGAAGTCGAGGCGCGTGGTGGGATGGACGCCTTACTGGCCTTGCAACCCAGCGAGCTGCCCGTCACAACGACAGTGGCATTAACGGCCGCTTTTCAGACTTGCGCCTTCGCAAGTCTTTTGTAAGGCCATTGCCCGACACTGCGCGCTGGCATCGGACGTTCGGTGGCACAATCGCGCGTCGATCAGTCGGTCCTTCCCATGCCACAGTCGCATCCGCAAGACGGTTCAGCCGTGTCGCGGAAGGTGTTTTTACCAAGCTAAGTTTCCTTCAGGGAAACGGAGGTCAGCGCAATATGAGTCAATCCACGTCCCAAGGGGCGAGCCAGGCCGCGTCGGTGCAATCGACGGTTTACCAGGCCTACCAAAGCAATACCCATCTGTTTGGCGGCAACGCTCCGTACGTTGAAGAAATGTACGAGAACTACCTCGCCAATCCGGGCAGCGTGCCCGACTCGTGGCGCGATTACTTTGACGCCTTGCAAAATGTTCCCGCCGTGGACGGCAGTTCCGCCAAGGACGTGGCTCACCTGCCGGTGATCAACGCCTTTGCCGAGCGCGCCAAGCAGGGCCCTGCCCGCGTGGTGGTGGCCAGCGAAGCCGACTCCGAGGTGGGACGCAAGCGCACCGCCGCGCAGCAGCTCATTGCCGCCTACCGCAACGTGGGCGCACGCTGGGCCGATCTGGACCCGCTCAAGCGCATCGAGCGCGACAAGATCCCTGAGCTGGAGCTGTCGTTTTACGGCTTCAATGACGCCGACCAGGAAACGCGCTTCAACACCAGTAACACCTTTTTCGGCAAAGAGTCGATGACGCTGCGCGAGATGCTCAACGCGCTGCGCGAAACCTACTGCGGCACCATTGGTGCCGAGTTCATGTACACCACTGACCAGAATCAGAAGCGCTGGTGGCAACAAAAGTTGGAGAGCATTCGTGCCAAGCCCAACTTCTCGACCGACAAGAAGAAATACATCCTGGACCGCCTGACCGCCGCCGAAGGCCTGGAGCGCTTTTTGCACACCAAGTTTGTCGGCCAGAAGCGCTTCTCGCTCGAAGGTGGCGAGAGCTTCATTGCCGCCATGGACGAGCTGATCCAGCAGGCCGGCGCACGCGGCGTGCAGGAAATCGTGATTGGCATGGCGCACCGTGGCCGCCTCAATGTGTTGGTCAACACCCTGGGCAAGATGCCCGGCGACCTGTTTGCCGAGTTTGACCACACTGCGCCCGAAGATCTGCCTTCCGGTGACGTGAAGTACCACCAGGGCTTCAGCTCGGACGTGGCCACCTCGGGCGGGCCGGTGCACTTGTCGCTGGCGTTCAACCCCTCGCACCTGGAAATCGTCAACCCGGTGGTCGAAGGCTCGGTGCGCGCGCGCATGGACCGCCGCAACGACACCACCGGCAACCAGGTGCTGCCGGTGCTGGTGCACGGCGACGCGGCCTTTGGTGGCCAGGGCGTCAACCAGGAAACGCTGGCGCTGGCGCAAACGCGTGGTTACACCACCGGCGGCACGGTGCACATCATCATCAACAACCAGATCGGCTTTACCACCTCCGACCCGCGCGATATGCGCTCGAGTGCGTTTTGCACCGACATCGTCAAGATGGTTGAGGCACCGGTGCTGCACGTCAATGGCGACGACCCCGAAGCGGTGGTGCTGGCGACCCAACTGGCGTTGGAGTTCCGCATGGAGTTCCGCCAGGACGTGGTGGTGGACATCACGTGCTTCCGCAAGCTCGGCCACAACGAGCAGGACACGCCGAGCCTGACGCAACCACTGATGTACAAGAAGATTACCGCCCACCCCGGCACGCGCAAGCTATACGCTGACAAGCTCGCCACGCAGGGCCTGGGCGACACCTTGGGCGACGACATGGTCAAGGCCTACCGTGCCGCCATGGACGTGGGCCGCCACACGGTGGACCCGGTGCTGACCAACTTCAAGAGCAAGTACGCGGTCGACTGGACGCCGTTTTTGGGCAAGAAGTGGACCGACGCCGCTGACACCGCCATCCCCATGTCCGAGTGGAAGCGTCTGGCCGAAAAAATCACCACCATTCCCGAGGGTGTGACGCCGCACCAACTGGTGCGCAAGGTCTATGACGACCGCGCCGCCATGGGCCGGGGCGAAACCAATGTGGACTGGGGCATGGGCGAGCACATGGCGTTTGCATCGCTGGTGGCTAGCGGCTACCCGGTGCGCCTGTCGGGCGAAGACTGTGGGCGCGGCACCTTCACCCACCGCCACGCGGTCATCCACGACCAGAAGCGCGAAAAATGGGACGTGGGCACCTATGTGCCGCTGCAAAACGTGGCCGAGAACCAGGGTCAGTTCGTGGTGATCGACTCGATCCTGTCCGAAGAAGCCGTGCTGGGGTTTGAATACGGCTACGCCTCCAACGATCCCAACACGCTGGTGATCTGGGAAGCGCAGTTTGGCGACTTTGCCAACGGTGCTCAGGTGGTGATTGACCAGTTCATCGCCTCGGGCGAAGTCAAGTGGGGCCGCGTCAACGGCATCACGCTGATGCTGCCGCACGGCTACGAAGGCCAGGGCCCGGAGCACAGCTCGGCGCGCCTGGAGCGCTTCATGCAGCTCAGCGCCGACGCCAATATGCAAGTGGTGCAGCCCACCACCGCCAGCCAGATCTTCCACGTGCTGCGCCGCCAGATGGTGCGCAAGCTGCGCAAGCCCCTGGTCATCATGACGCCCAAGTCACTGCTGCGCGCCAAGGATGCGGCTTCGCCCCTGTCCGAGTTCACCAAGGGCAGCTTCCAGACCGTGATTCCCGAAGCCAGGGAACTCAAGAGCGACAAGGTCAAGCGCCTGGTGGTGTGCTCGGGCAAGGTCTATTACGACCTGGTCAGAAAGCGCGAAGAGAAGGGCATTGACGATGTGGCCATCGTGCGCGTCGAGCAGTTGTATCCGTTCCCGCACAAGGCGTTTTCCACCGAGCTCAAAAAGTACCCGCAGGTGGCCGAGGTCGTGTGGTGCCAGGACGAGCCCCAAAACCAGGGCGCCTGGTTCTTTGTGCAGCATTACCTGCACGAGAACATGGCCGAAGGCCAGCGCCTGGGCTACTCGGGGCGCGCCGCTTCGGCCTCCCCCGCAGTGGGCTACTCGCACTTGCACCAGGAGCAGCAAAAGGCTCTGGTGGAAGGTGCATTCGCGAAACTCAAGGGCTTTGTCCTGACCAAATAAGGAAGAATTGTTATGGCAATCGTAGAAGTCAAAGTGCCGCAGTTGTCGGAATCCGTGGCCGAAGCAACCCTGTTGCAGTGGAAGAAAAAAGTCGGTGAGGCCGTGGCCATCGACGAAATCCTGATCGAAGTCGAAACCGACAAGGTGGTGATGGAAGTGCCAGCGCCCGCCGCGGGTGTGCTGACCGAACTGTTGGTGGCAGACGGCTCCACCGTCGCCGCCGAGCAGTTGATCGCCCGCATCGACACCGAAGGCAAGACCGGCGTGAGCGCGCCGGTGGCTCCGGTGGTGGCTGCTGCTGCCGCGTTGGTGGCCGCCAGCGCCACCGCCACCGCTGCAGCAACCCCCAGCAAAGCCGGTGTAGCCATGCCCGCCGCTGCCAAGCTGATGGCCGACAACGCCCTTGCGGCGGGATCGGTTAGCGGCACCGGTAAGGACGGACGCATCACCAAGGGCGACGTGCTACAAGCCGTGGCCGCACCCAAGGCGGTAGCTACTGCTGCGGTTATTCCCACCGGCGTGCGCGCCGCCACTTTGCCGCAAGTGGCAGCCCCCACGCTGAACCTGGGCGAGCGCCCCGAGCAGCGTGTGCCCATGAGCCGCCTGCGCGCGCGCGTGGCCGAGCGCCTGCTGCAATCGCAAAGCAGCAATGCCATTTTGACCACCTTCAACGAAATCAACATGGCCCCGGTCATGGAGATGCGCAAGCGCATGCAGGACCGCTTTGAGAAAGAGCACGGCGTCAAGCTCGGTTTCATGAGCTTCTTCGTCAAGGCTGCGGTGCACGCGCTCAAGAAGTTCCCGGTGCTCAACGCTTCGGTCGATGGCACCGACATCGTTTACCACGGCTACTTTGACATCGGCATCGCCGTGGGCTCGCCCCGTGGCTTGGTGGTGCCCATCCTGCGCAACGCCGACCAGATGAGTTTTGCCGACATCGAGAAGAAGATTGCCGAGTTTGGCGTCAAGGCGCGCGACGGCAAGCTTGGCATGGAAGAAATGACCGGCGGCACCTTCTCCATCAGCAACGGTGGCACGTTTGGCTCGATGATGTCCACGCCGATCATCAACCCGCCGCAAAGCGCCATTTTGGGTGTGCACGCCACCAAGGACCGCGCCATGGTGGAAAACGGCCAGGTGGTGGTGCGCCCCATGAACTACTTTGCCATGAGCTACGACCACCGCATCATTGACGGGCGCGAAGCGGTGCTGGGATTGGTGGCGATGAAAGAGGCGTTGGAAGACCCAGCACGCCTGCTATTCGACATTTAACACCGCCAGGCTACGGCGCGCTGCGTGTTGCCCTTTTTGGATACTGAAGCGAGAAAAGTATGAGCAAACAATTTGACGTGATTGTCATTGGCGCGGGCCCTGGTGGTTACATCGCGGCCATTCGTGCGGCCCAGTTGGGGTTTAGCGTGGCGTGTGTGGATGAGTGGAAGAGCGCCACGGGCGGGCCGGCGCCGGGGGGCACGTGCACCAACGTTGGTTGCATCCCGAGCAAGGCGTTGCTGCAGTCGAGCGAGCATTTCCACCACGCCAACCACCACTTCGCCGAGCACGGCATTGCAGTCGAGGGGGTGTCGATCGATGTGGCCAAGATGGTGGCGCGCAAGGACACGGTGGTTAAGCAAAACAACGAAGGCATCCTGTACCTGTTCAAGAAGAACAAGGTCAGCTTCTTCCACGGTCGTGGCGCGTTTGTGAAGGCGCAGAGCGAGGGCTACACCATCGAAGTCAGCGGCGCTGCGTCGGAGACGCTGCTGGGCAAGCAGATCATCGTCGCCACGGGTTCGAGCGCACGTGCGCTGGAGCAGGCACCGTTTGATGAGAAGAACATTCTCTCCAATGACGGCGCCTTGCGCATCGGTGCTGTGCCCAAGAAGCTCGGCCTGATCGGCTCGGGCGTGATCGGTCTGGAGATGGGTTCGGTCTGGCGTCGTCTGGGCGCAGAAGTCACCATTCTCGAAGGCCTGCCGACCTTCCTGGGCGCGGTGGATGAGCAGGTGGCCAAGGAGGCGCATAAGGCATTTACGAAGCAGGGTCTCAAGATTGAACTTGGCGTCACCGTGGGTGCGGTCAAGGCTGGCAAGAAGGGCGTTTCGGTGGCCTACACCAACGCCAAGGGCGAAGCCCAGGCGCTGGAAGTGGATAAGCTGATCGTGTCCATTGGCCGTGTGCCCAACACCACCGGGTTGAACGCGCAAGCGGTGGGGCTCAAGCTCGATGCGCGCGGCGCAATCGAGGTCGATGGCGACTGCCGCACCAACCTGCCGGGCGTGTGGGCCGTGGGCGACGTGGTGCGTGGCCCGATGCTGGCGCACAAGGCCGAGGAAGAGGGCGTGGCCGTGGCCGAGCGCATTGCCGGCCAGCACGGGCACGTCAACTTCAACACCATCCCCTGGGTGATTTACACCAGCCCCGAGATTGCCTGGGTCGGTCAAACCGAACAACAGCTCAAGGCCAGTGGTCAGGCGTACAAGGCGGGTTCGTTCCCGTTTCTGGCCAACGGCCGCGCGCGCGCGCTGGGCGACACCACCGGCTTTGTGAAGATTCTGGCCGATGCGGCGACGGACGAAATTCTGGGCGTGCACATTGTCGGGCCGCAAGCCAGCGAACTGATTTCGGAAGCCGTGGTGGCGATGGAGTTCAAGGCCAGCGCGGAAGACATTGCCCGCATTTGCCACGCCCATCCCTCGCTGAGCGAAGCGACCAAAGAAGCCGCCCTGGCGGTGGACAAGCGCACGCTCAACTTCTGATCTGTGCAAGAGCGTGTCAAGGCCCTGTATGAGGCGGAGCTGCAAGCCCGCGGCTACGCAGCGGACCCGGCACAACTGCGTGCCATCGAGTCGCTGGAGCGCTGCGCCAACGAATGGGCGGCGTTCAAGCAAAAGCGCTCCAACGCACTCAAGAAACTGATCAACCGGCCCGATATTCCCAAGGGCGTGTACATGCACGGCGGGGTGGGGCGGGGCAAGAGCTTTCTGATGGACTGCTTCTTCAACGCCGTGCCGCTCAAGCGCAAGACGCGGCTGCATTTTCACGAGTTCATGCGCGAGGTGCACCGCGAGCTGGTCGGTCTGCAGGGCACGGTCAACCCGCTGGACGAGCTTGCCAAGCGCATGGCGCGGCGCTACCGACTGGTGTGCTTTGACGAGTTTCACGTGGCCGACATTACCGACGCGATGATCCTGCACCGCTTGCTCACAGCGCTGTTTGCCAACGGCGTCGGTTTTGTTACCACCTCGAACTTCAAGCCTGGCGATTTGTACCCCGGGGGGCTGCACCGCGACCGTATCCTGCCGGCCATTGCGCTGCTCAACGAGCGCATGGAGGTGATCAATGTGGACAACGGCACCGACTACCGCCAGCGCACGCTGGAGGCAATGCAGCTCTACCATGTGCCTGCCGGTGCTGCCGCTGACGCAGCGCTGGAGCAGACCTTTGCCGCTCTGGCCGAGGCGCATGACGACAACCCGGTGCTGCACATCGAGTCGCGCAACATCACCGCGCGCCGGCGCGCCGGTGGCGTGGTCTGGTTTGACTTCAAGACCCTGTGCGGCGGGCCGCGTTCGCAAAACGACTACCTGGAAATTGCCACCCAGTTTCACACCGTGATGCTGTCGGACGTGCCGCATATGCCCGTGCGCATGGCTTCGCAGGCGCGGCGTTTCACCTGGTTGATTGATGTGCTGTACGACCGGCGCGTCAAGCTGGTGCTGTCGGCGGATGTGGTGCCCGAAGATTTGTACACGGAGGGCCCCATGGCACACGAGTTTCCCCGCACCGTTTCGCGCCTCAAGGAAATGCAGTCGCATGGATACCTGCAGCTTGAGCGGCGCGTGGTCGAAACGGCGCTGACATGAACACGCGCTGGCACGCTCTGGCGCTGTGGCTGTTGGTACTGTGCGCCAATGCGCAGGTGGCAGCGCAGGAGGATCCGCTGGCGCTTGCGCGCAGCCGGATCGAAGCGCAACGCCAGCGCGAGACGGCCCAATTCGATGCCCAGGAGCAGGCTTGCGCGAGCCGCTTTGCCGTGACCGACTGCGTCAACGCCGTGCATTCGCAGCGGCGCAAGCTGCTCGCCGAACTCAAGCGCCAGGACGACCGGCTGGTTGATCAGCAGCGCCAGCAGCGCAGCCAGGAGCAGGCCGCAGCGCTGCAGGCCAAGCAGCAGGAGCGCGCGCGCCAACAGGCTGACGCTACGCGTGCGGCGCAACAAGAGGCCGTCGAGCGCAAGGCCACCAGCGCAGAAAAGTCAGCCCAGCGCCCGCCTGCACCCGGCGCAAGCGCGCCCAGGCCCGCGCGGCCCAAGACGTCGGCACCGGTGGACGCGGCAGCCTTGCAGCAAAGCCGCGCCGACTACGCACACAAGCAGGAAGAAGCCCAACAACGCCGCGCGCGGCGCGACAAGCACGTGCAGGAAAACAAGGCGTCGCAGCCCCAGCCCCTGCCGGTCCCGCCCTGAGCGGCGTGCTGGTTCAGGTCAGCGGTTCGAGCTTGACGATAACCATCGAAAGGTTGTCGCCTGCGCCGCGTCCGCGGGCGCGCGCCTTGTCGATCAGAAACTCGCTGGCTTCGCGCGGCGTCAGGGCCGATAGCACCGAGCCGAGTTCGCCATTGGTGAAGTAGTGCCAGACGCCGTCGCTGCAGGCCATCAGCACGTCACCCGGGCGCAGTTGTGCAATGAAATGCGAATCCACCGGCGGGTCGCTTTCGGTGCCCAGGCACCCCATCAGGATGTTGGACTGGGGGTGGACGGCGGCTTGCTCTTCGGTGATCTCGCCACGGTTGACCAGCGCCTGCACATACGAGTGGTCGATGGTGCGTTTGATGAACTTGCTGCCGTGGTAGTGGTAAATGCGCGAGTCGCCAGCGTGTGCCCAGTAGCAGTCGCCACCGGGGTTGATCAAAAACGCCGCCAGGGTGCTGTGCGGCTCTTCTTCCGACGAGATGGCGGTGAGCTTGATCACGATGTGCGACTCCTGCACCACCTGGGTCAGCGTGGCGGCGGCGTCGTCGGTGGCGGGGTCGTAGCGATCAAACAGCTGTTTGGCGGTCATCATCACCTGGTCTGAGGCCTTGCGCCCACCGCTGCGCCCGCCCATGCCGTCAGCTACGACGGCCAACAGGCAACCGTTGATGCGCGGGTGCTTGAGCAGGGCAACCTGGTCTTGCTGGTACTCGCGGTCGCCCTTGTGGATGCCGGTGGCGGCGGTCAATCGGTAGCCTGATGACATGGTGGGGGGCTCTGGCAATAAAAAATTTGGTTTTGGAACGGTCTGAACGTATTATCTAGCCACCGATGTTAATGCGGTGAAATTTAACTACGACCCTGTTCGCCCCTACCTGTGGAAGAAAACCTGCACTCTCCCCAACGCCGCCTGATCGAGCTTCAGATTGAGCACGCGGATCTGGATGCGATGATTGACCGAACCCCGCAAGACGAAACGATCGATGAACTGCTGCTGCGTCGCCTCAAGAAGCGGCGCTTGGCATTGCGTGACGAGATCGCCCGCCTGCAGGGCCAGCTTGAGCCTGATGAGCCTGCTTAAGGCATGAGCTTGCAGGAGCAAGTTGCGCAGGCCTTCGCTAGCGGGGGCCTGCTGGGGCAACTGGTGCCTGCAATCACACCACGCGCCGGTCAGCAACGCATGGCGCAGGAGGTGGCACGCACCATCGAACACGGCGGCGTGCTGGTCGCCGAAGCCGGCACCGGCGTGGGCAAGACCTATGCCTACCTCGTTCCCGCCTTGCTCAGCGGCGAACGCACCCTGATTTCCACCGCCACCAAGGCGCTGCAAGACCAGTTGTTCAACCGCGACATTCCGCGCATCCTCAAGGCGCTGGGCACGCCGGTGCGCGCCGTGCTGCTCAAGGGACGCAGCAGCTACCTGTGTCTGCACCGGCTGGGCGTGGCACGGCAGCTGGTGCACGACATGGGCCCGACCGAGCGCGCCGATCTGGCGCAGGTGGTTTCCTGGGCACAGGCCACGGCGTCGGGCGATCTGGCCGAAATCCCCACGCTGGAGGACAACTCAGCCGTCATTCCCTGGGTCACTTCGACTCGGGAAAACTGTCTGGGCGGGGCCTGCGCCCAGGCCGGTGTCTGCCATGTGAACCTGGCGCGCCGTGCTGCCATGGCGGCTGATGTGGTGGTGATCAACCACCATCTGTTTTTTGCTGACCTGAAGGTGCGCGAGTCGGGCGTGGCCGAACTGCTGCCGTCGGTAACCACGGTGGTGTTTGATGAGGCGCACCAGCTCAACGACGTGGGCGTGAATTTTTTGGCGTCGCAGTGGTCTGGCGCGCAGTTGGAGAGTTTGTGTCGCGACCTGAGCGCCAACGGCGCGCTGCTGGCGCTGGGTTGCGCCAATTGGCGCGCTCTGGTGGATGAGCTGCGCCATGCCGAGCAGCGCCTGCGCGCCCTGTGCGGGTCAGGTACCAATGTGCGCCTGGCTTGGGTGGGAGCGGCCCCCGAAGGCGTCGATGCGCGCGCGTGGGAGCAAAGCCTTTCGGATCTGGTGGAGCGCCTGCACGCGCTCGACGCGGTGCTGGTGCCGCTGCAGGACTACGCGCCGGTGCTGCGCGCGCTGCAGGAGCGTGCCAGCGCGCTGGTGCAGGCACTGGAGGTATTTTCAGAATCCGCAGACGCGGCCACGGTGCGCTGGATCGAGTGCGGCCGCAATCTGCGCCTGGTGCAGTCGCCGCTGACGATTGCCGACGCCATGGGGGCGCTGGTGATGGCCCCGGGTTCCGAGTCCGAGCCGAGTCGGCGCTCGTGGATATTTACCTCGGCCACCCTGGGGCACGACGCTGCCTTGTCGTGGTTTGTACAGTCCTGCGGCGTGCAGGGTGCCGACGTGCTGCACATTGAGAGCCCCTTTGACTACGCCCGGCAGGCGGTGATGCACGTGCCCGCTGATTTCCCGCAGCCCAGTGACCCCGACCACAGTGCCAGTGTTGCGCTGCTGACCGCGCAAGCGGTGCAGGTGCTCGGTGGGCGCACGCTGGTTCTGACCACCACCCTGCGTGCCATGCGCAGCATTGGCGCGGCGCTGCAAAGCTACTTTACCGCGCAGTCGGGCATCGAGGTGCTGGTGCAGGGGATGCTCTCCAAGCGCGAGTTGATTGCACGTTTTTGCCAGCCGCCCACCCCAGGCAGACCGGGCAGTGTGCTGGTGGCGTCGGCGTCGTTCTGGGAGGGGATTGACGTGGTGGGCGAGGCGCTGCAGTTGGTGGTGATCGACAAGCTGCCGTTTGCCCCGCCCGATGATCCGCTGGTGCAGGCGCGTGCGCAGGCTCTGCAGGCGCAGGGCAAGAAGCCATTTGCACATCTGCACTTGCCGCATGCGGCCATTGCCTTGAAGCAGGGTGTGGGGCGGTTGATCCGTAGCGAGACCGATTGCGGTGGTCTGCTGATCTGCGACGTGCGCCTGACGCAGAAAAGCTATGCCAAAAAAATCCTGGCGGCGCTGCCGCCGATGGCACAGGCGGACAGTTACGACGCCTTTCTACAGGCGCTACAGGCGCTTACCAGATTTTCCACCACGGATTTGGGCCGCCCGTAAACCCCTGCGCCAGGAAGCGCGAGTCGGGGTAGTTGCGGTCGAGCACGCGCTTGGTGTCGTCGCGCAGTTGCGTCATCTCCAGCGCGTCGTAGGCCCGGTACAGGATGTAGAGCGCCTCTTCGACGGCTGGCACGTTGCGATAGTCGGTGACCGCCAGTTGGGCACGGTTGATGGCGGCCAGGTAAGCACCACGGCGCAGGTAGTAGCGCGCCACATGGACCTCGTACTGGGCGAGGGAATTGACGATGTAGGTCATGCGCAGCCGTGCATCGGCGCTGTAGCGCGAATCGGGAAAGCGCGCCACCAGTTCCTTGAACGCTTCATACGACTCCTTGGACGCCTTTTGGTCGCGCTCGGCCAGATCCTGACGGGTCACGCCGGCAAACAGTCCCAAATCGTCATTGAAATTGACCAGGCCCTTGAGGTAGAGCGCATAGTCCATTGCCGGGCTGGCGGGATGGAGCTTCATGAAGCGCTCCAAAGTGGACAGGGCCTGGGCCTGCTCGGCCGACTTGTAGTAGGCGTAGGCCTTGTCGAGCTGGGCTTGCTGCGCCAACGGCGTGCCAGCAGCACGGCCTTCGAGCTTTTCCAGCAGCGCCACGGCTTTGTCCCATTGGCCGGAGGACATCTCGTCCTTGGCGTCGTTGTAGATCGCGCTGGGAGTCATGGTGGCGGTGCGGTCCACGGGGTTTGAGGAGCAGCCCGACAAGCCGAGCGCACAAATCGTCAGCAACGAGCTACAAACGACCGATAATTTGACGCGACGCATATTGGGGAGCTTTCGTGGAACAGACCGGCGCGATTATATCGATCCCTCCCCTCATCGATGGTGAAGAGGAGCAAGACCCGGGTTCGCAGGTCGAGTGGTGCCATGGCACGATTGCACTGGCCCAGCACGGGCAACGCATTGACCGCGCCCTGGTGGGGCTGTTGCCCGAGTTTTCGCGCAGCTACCTGCAGCAGATGCTGGAGTCGGGGCAGGTGCAGATCAACCACCAGCGCGCCACCAAGGCGGCGCAGCGGGTCAAGGCCGGTGATGCCCTGGAAATCGAGATTCGCCCCACCCTGCAAAGCCAGGCATTCAAGCCCGAGGCGATGGACTTGCGCGTGGTCTACCAGGACGAACATCTGTTGGTGGTTGACAAGCCCGCCGGTCTGGTGGTCCATCCGGCACCGGGCAACTGGAGCGGCACCCTGCTCAACGGCCTGCTGGCGCTGGACCCGCAAAGCGCCTTGCTGCCGCGCGCTGGCATCGTGCACCGCCTGGACAAGGACACCAGCGGCTTGATGGTGGTGGCGCGTTCACGTTTGGCGATGGACGCCCTGGTGCGCGCCATTGCCGCGCGCGAGGTCTCGCGGCAATACCTGGCGCTGGCCCACCATCCCTGGACTGCTGCATCGCCGCTGCCGGTGCAAACCGCCATTGGGCGCGACCCCCGAAACCGCTTGCGCATGGCAGTGGTGGACCTGGACAAGGCGCAAGGCAAGGCCGCCAGGACCGACGTGGTGTTGCTTGGCAATGCGCCCGCCGGGTGCTTTGTGCGCTGCATTTTGCACACCGGACGCACACACCAGATCCGGGTGCACATGGCCTCGCTGGGCCATCCGCTGGTGGGCGACGGCGTGTACGGCGGCAAGCCCGAGGCGGGCATGCAGCGCCAGGCGCTGCATGCGGTGCACCTGGCGTTTGCCCACCCGATCACCGGTGTGGCGCTGGAGTTTGAGGCGCCGCTGCCGACCGATTTTGCGGCCCTGCTGCAGGCCTGGTCGCTGCGCTACAATCCGCTCGAAAGGGCTTCACGGCCCTGAGTACCCCTGCATAGAGCCACGGGTCGGCACGGTGACTGGTTCACGACGGCTGCCATCCAGATATCTCATTGATTGGTTGTCCCATGGGCAACATATCCAGAAAAGCCTGACTATGAATATGGCGCACGCAAAGCGTGTTCTCGAAACCGCATTGATTTGTTCGCAGCAACCTTTGCCGTTGCGCGACATGCGCGTGCTGTTCAACGACGCGCTGGGTGCCGACACCCTCAAGACGCTGCTCGAGGATTTGACCAACGACTGGTCCGGCCGCGGTGTCGAACTGGTGTGCGTGGCCAGCGGCTGGCGTTTTCAGAGTCGGCCCGAGATGCGCGAGTACCTGGATCGGCTGCACCCCGAAAAGCCGCCGCGCTACACCCGCGCCACGCTCGAGACGCTGGCCATCATCGCCTACCGCCAGCCGGTTACGCGCGGCGACATGGAAGACATCCGGGGAGTGACGATCAACTCGCTGTTGATCAAACAACTCGAAGACCGTGGTTGGGTGGAAGTCATCGGTCACCGCGAGACCGCCGGCCGACCGGCGCTGTACGCCACCACGCGCCAGTTTCTCGACGACCTGGGGCTGCAGCGCCTGGACCAGTTGCCGTCGCTGGAGGGCGGTGTGGCGCAGGAAGGTGCTTTTGGCGACCTGACACACGGTGTCGAGGAAGCGCTGGCGCTGCCCGAACTGGTCGCAGACATGCCGATAGAGGCATCCAACCAGATGGACATGCAACTCGATTCCGCGCAACCTGATCCCATGCAACCCGATTCCGAACCACCGATCAGCCTTTCAACCATGAATGGATCTACAGAATGACGGCAACCCCTGCTACAACGCCGCTTGATGCCGCGATGGTGGAAGAGCAACCAGCGCAGGCTGCGCACGAGCCGCCGCGCGAAGAGCCGCTTGCGCACGACCTGCAAGCACCCCAGCCAGCGCAGCCTTTCGAGCCTGACGCAGACGAGGTAGTAACTGAGCCTGAACAAGCGTCGGCGGTGCTGGGCAATCGCTTTGACGACATCATCTCCGGGCAGTTTGACGCCGACGAGGAAATCGAGGCCCTGGCACCGCCCAAGCGGGTTCTGGCACCCATGGTCGAGACGCCAAAGTTGCACAAGGTGCTGGCGCAGTCCGGCATGGGCTCGCGCCTGGAGATGGAGCAACTCATTCTGGAAGGGCGCATTTCGGTCAACAACGAACCCGCCCACATCGGCCAGCGCATCCAGTTTGGCGACAACATCAAGGTCAATGGCAAGCCGATCCGCTTTCGCATCGATCCGCCACCTGCGCGCGTGATTGCCTACCACAAGCCCACGGGCGAGGTGGTCACGCACGATGACCCGCAGAACCGCCCAACCGTGTTTCGCCGTCTGCCCAAGCTGCCGCAGGGCAAGTGGCAATCGGTAGGCCGTCTGGATCTGAATACCGAAGGGCTGCTGCTGTTTACCAGCTCGGGTGAACTGGCTAACAACCTGATGCACCCGCGCTTCGGCTTGGAACGCGAATACGCGGTGCGGGTGCTGGGCGCGCTGTCCAAGGACGAAAAGCAGATGCTGCTTGACGGCGTCACGCTCGACGACGGCGTAGCGCAGTTTGGCAGCATCGAAGAGGGCGGTGGCGAAGGTGCCAACTGCTGGTACAAGGTCACCATCTCCGAGGGCCGTAATCGCGAAGTGCGACGCATGCTCGAGTCGGTTGGGCACGCCGTGAGCCGCCTCATCCGTATCCGCTACGGTGCCATGGTGCTGCCACGCGGCCTCAAGCGCGGTGCCTGGATGGAACTCGACGAAGGCGATATCCGCGCCCTGATGCGCGCCGCCGGTCCTGCCGGAGGTGGTGCTGAGCGCCCGCGCCGGGACGCGGCCGACGGTCAGCGCGCGCCCAATGGACGGGGCAATCGCCGTGGGGGACGCTCGGGCGGCAAGCCGCGCGGGCCGGGCAACGCCCAGGCTGGCCCGATGCAAGGCAATATGGCGCAGGGACGCCGTGGTGGGGGAGGGCGCTCGGACAAGGACGCCGACCGCCAGGGTGGCTCGGCCCAGCCCGATCCGATGAAAACCTCATTTGGCTACATTGGTGCCGACAGCTTTTCGCGCCAGCGCCAGGACCCCAACCGCCGAACGCGTGGTTCCCAGCCGGGTCAACGCCGGGGCGGGCGCTCCAAGTAGGGCAGCAATGGTAAAATCAAAGGCTTTGCCGCTGGGCAGAAATTGTCATCCATAACTCTTATCGGAAACCGCTATGACCATCGAACGTACCCTCTCCATCATCAAGCCCGACGCCGTAGCCAAAAACGTCATCGGCCAGATTTACGCACGTTTTGAGGCAGCTGGCCTCAAGGTGGTTGCAGCGCGCATGGTGCATCTCTCGCGGCGCGAGGCAGAAGCCTTCTACGCGGTGCACAAAGAGCGTCCCTTCTTCAAGGATCTGGTCGAATTCATGATCTCCGGCCCGGTGATGATCCAGGCGCTCGAAGGCCCCAACGCCATCACCAAGAACCGCGACCTGATGGGCGCAACCGACCCCAAGAAGGCCGCTGCCGGAACGATCCGCGCTGATTTTGCCGACAGCATCGACGCCAACGCCGTGCACGGCTCCGACGCCGCAGAGACCGCCGCTGTGGAACTGGCGTTCTTCTTCCCCGGCATGAACGTCTACTCGCGCTGAAATATGCAATGACGACGGCCAACCTGCTCGATTTCGATCTCGACGGATTGGCTGCTTTTTGTGAGCAGCTGGGGGAAAAGCGTTTTCGCGCGACCCAGTTGTTTCGCTGGATTCACCAACGCGGCGCGGCCGAGTTTGCCGACATGACCGACCTGGCCAAGTCGCTACGCGAAAAGCTCGCCACGCGGGCCAGCATCGGGTCGCCGCACATCATCCGCCAAAACATCTCCTCGGACGGCAGCATCAAGTGGCTGTTCGACATGGGCGCGGGCGACGCGGTTGAAGCCGTTTTCATCCCAGAGCAGGACCGGGGCACGCTGTGCATCTCGTCGCAGGCCGGGTGTGTGGTGGGCTGCACGTTTTGCTCCACCGGGCACCAGGGCTTTAGCCGCAATCTGAGCGTAGGCGAAATCGTAGGCCAACTCTGGTTTGCCGAGCACTTCCTGCGCAAGCACCTGGGCAGCGCCGAGCGCGTGATCTCCAACGTCGTGCTCATGGGCATGGGTGAGCCGCTGCTCAATTACGACAACGTGGTCAAGGCCCTGCGCGTGATGCTCGACGACCATGCCTACGGGCTTTCGCGCCGCCGCGTCACAGTGTCCACCTCCGGTGTGGTGCCGATGATCGACCAGCTCGGAGTCGATTGTCCGGTGGCGCTGGCGGTGTCGCTGCACGCTTCCAACGACACGCTGCGTGACCAGTTGGTGTCGCTCAACCGCAAGTATTCGATTGCCGAGGTGTTGCAGGCGTGCCGCCGCTACCTGACCCCTGCACCGCGCGATTTCGTCACCTTTGAATACTGCATGCTCGATGGAGTCAACGACTCGGCGCAACACGCCGCCGAATTGGTGGCCCTGGTGCGTCAGGGAAACAAGGATGGAAACTGGTGCAAATTCAACCTGATCCCATTCAATCCGTTCCCGGCGTCGGGCTTGACCCGCTCACCAACAGAGCGGATAGTGGCGTTTGCCAAGATTCTCAGCGACGCGGGCATTGTCACCACGGTACGCAAAACACGGGGCGACGATATTGACGCAGCCTGTGGCCAGCTCGCCGGAGAAGTCAAGGACATTACCAATGTGGCCAAGCGCATGGGGCGGCGGCGCACCATAGCGATCACGCCCGTGGGGCAAGGCGGAGTTTCTTTGAGCGAGGGTGCAATCCGTGGTTGATACATTGAACATGCGTTGGGCAATGCTGGCGGCTGTGCTGGTGGCTACGGTGACGTTGGTCTCGGGGCTGGCTGGATGCGCAGCGCCTGGGGGCAGCAGTGCCTCCAGTCCCAAGACCGATATGCTCACCGCGTCCGACGAGCCCGACTCCAACAAGCGCGCGCGCATTCGCCTGGAACTGGCCCTGGGCTATTTTGAAAAGGGGCAAACCACGATTGCCCTGGACGAACTCAAGCAGTCCATCAACGCCAACCCGAATATGTACGAGGCGCATAACCTGCGCGGCCTGATCTACATGCGCCTGAACGATGTGCCCCTGGCCGAGGAGAGCTTTCGCCGCGCGCTGAGCCTCAACCCCAAGGCCGCCAACGTGCAGCACAACTACGGCTGGCTACTGTGCCAGCAGTCGCGCCTGCCCGAGGCCGTGCTCCTGTTTGCCAGTGCGCTGGAAAACCCGGCCTATGGTGATCGGGCCAAGACCTGGATGGCGCAGGGCTGGTGTCAGATGAAAGCCGGTCAGATGGTCGAAGCTGAGAACAGTTTTTTGCGTTCCTACGAGCTGGATGCCGGTAACCCGATCACGGGCTACAACCTGGCGCTGCTGCTGTTCCAGCGCGGCGACCTGGTGCGCGCCCAGTTCTATGTGCGGCGCATCAATAACAGCGAGCTCGCCAATGCCGAGTCGCTTTGGCTTGGCATCAAGGTCGAGCGGCGCCTGCAAGGGCGCGAAGCGATGGATCAACTCGGTGGGCAACTGAAGAAGCGCTTCCCGCAATCGCGCGAGGCATCGGCTTGGGATCGGGGGGCGTTCGATGAATGACGTTGTGGCCAATGAACAGGTCGATGCGGTGGTAGCACCCGTGGCCGCGCTGCCAACTACCGCCGGGGGCTTGCTGCGCCAGGCGCGCGAAGCTGCGGGCTTGCACATTGGTGCGCTCGCCGTTTCGATGAAGGTGCCGGTCAAGAAGCTCGAAGCGCTGGAGGCAGATCGTTTCGACCTTTTGCCCAATCCGGTGTTCGTGCGGGCGCTGGCTTCGGGTGTGTGCCGCGTGCTGCGTGCGGACCCGACGCCCATTCTGGCGAAGCTGCCTGCCGCCAATGCTGTGCCGCTGGCGGCGATGGAGCCCAGTATCCATACGCCGTTTCGCAGCCCAGGTGAATCCGTGGCTTGGCGCACACCGCAATTCCTGACCCGCCCCGGTGTGCTGACCGTGATCGTGGCCCTGGTTGCGACCTTGGTCATTGCTATTTATCCACATAACAACGGTGCCGACTCTGCCAGCAGTGCAGACCGGCCTGCGGCACCTGCGCCCACTAGCAGCGCAGCGGTTGCTGCCGAGACGCTCAACCCTGGCAGCCCGCCTGGCGCTGGTACAGGTGTGGCGGCAGCCACGCCCGCTACCGCGTCTGCATCCGCGTCCGCAGCTAATGCTGGCAGTGCCAATGCGCCCTTGCTGACCTTCAAGGCCCGAGGTTCCTGCTGGGTGCAGGTGGCTGACGCCAACGGCGTGGTGCAGGTCAACCGGACGCTAATGACTGGCGAGGTGCTGGCCGTCCCGGCGACTGCGCCGGTTTCCATCGTGGTTGGCCGTGTCGATGCGATGGAAGTCGAAGTGCGTGGCCAACCCTTTGCGCTGGCGGAATTTACCAAAGAAAACGTTGCCAGGTTCGAGGTGAAATAGTGGAGCAGGGTCTACCCATCGCGTTGTCCACACCGCGCAGGCGCGCCGCGCTGCAGGCCACGGTTGTCTGGGGCACCAACGTCGTCACGGTTGGCGGCGACGCACCGGTGCGGGTGCAGTCCATGACCAATACCGACACCGCCGACGCCGTTGCCACCGCCATCCAGGTCAAGGAACTGGCGCTGGCCGGGTCGGAACTGGTACGCATCACGGTCAACACCCCCGAAGCCGCCCAGGCCGTGCCCTATATCCGCGAGCAACTCGACCGCATGGGCGTGAACGTTCCGCTGATTGGCGACTTTCACTTCAACGGCCACCGACTGCTGACCGACTATCCCGATTGCGCGCAGGCGCTGTCCAAGTTCCGCATCAACCCCGGCAATGTAGGCAAGGGCGACAAGCGCGACCGCCAGTTTGGCCAGATGATCGAATCCGCCGTGCGCTGGAATAAGTCCGTGCGCATTGGCGTCAACTGGGGCAGCCTGGACCAGGAGTTGCTTGCCGCCCTGATGGACCAGAACAGCCGCCGTGCGCAACCCTGGGACGCCAAGCCGGTGATGTACGAGGCGCTGGTCACTTCAGCGGTTGAGTCGGCCATGCGTGCGCAGGAAATGGGTTTGGAGGCGCGCCAGATCATGCTGTCGTGCAAGGTCAGCGGCGTGCAGGACTTGATCGCCGTGTACCGTGGGCTGGCGCAGCGCTGCCCCTACGCCTTGCACCTGGGTCTAACCGAGGCCGGTATGGGTGCCAAGGGTACGGTGGCGTCCACGGCCGCATTGGCCGTGCTGCTGCAAGAAGGCATTGGCGACACCATTCGCGTCTCGCTCACGCCTGCGCCCGGCGAAGCACGCACCCAGGAAGTGGTGGTTGCCAACGAAATTCTGCAAGCGCTGGGCCTGCGCACTTTTGTTCCCAGCGTCACTGCCTGTCCGGGATGTGGACGCACCACCAGCACCACGTTCCAGGAACTGACGCAAAAAATCGACGACTTTCTGCGTGCCCAGATGCCGCTGTGGCGCACCCGCTACCCCGGCGTCGAAAACCTCAAAGTCGCGGTGATGGGCTGCATCGTCAACGGCCCGGGCGAGAGCAAGCATGCCGATATTGGTATCAGCCTGCCCGGCACCGGCGAGGCACCCGCAGCGCCGGTGTTCATCGACGGCGAGAAGAGCATGACGCTGCGCGGCGACGCCATCGCCAGCGAGTTTCAAACCATTGTCGAAAACTACGTCCAGCGCCGCTTTGGCGTGCCTGGTGAATTCCCCAAGTCCTAATGTTTCATGGTTGATCAGACAGTCCCCCGCAAGTTGGAAAAGTTGTACGCCGTCAAGGGCATGAACGACATCGTGCCGCCTGACTCAGCGCACTGGGAGGCGCTCGAAGACACGGTGCGCACGCTCATGTCCCGGTACGCCTACCGCATGGTGCGCACGCCCATCGTTGAGCCCACCGCGCTGTTTGTGCGCGGCACCGGCGAGACCACCGACATTGTCGAAAAAGAGATGTACTCTTTTGAAGACAAGCTCAATGGCGAGCAACTCACCCTGCGCCCCGAGAACACCCCCGGCGTGGTGCGCGCCGCCATCGAGCACAACCTGACCTACGACGGCGGCAAGCGCCTGTACTACATCGGCCCGATGTTCCGCCACGAGCGACCCCAGCGCGGGCGCTACCGCCAGTTCTACCAGGTGGGGGTCGAAGCCCTGGGCTTTTCCGGCCCGGAGGTGGATGTGGAGCTGATGCTGATTGCGCACCAGCTTTTTGCCAACCTGGGCCTGCGCAATGTGCGCGTCGAAATCAACAGTCTGGGCGTGGCCGCCGAGCGCCGTGCCCACCGCGCCGCGTTGATTGCCTACTTTGAACAGCATGCCGACTTGCTCGACGCCGACGCGCAGCGCCGCTTGCACACCAACCCGCTGCGCATCCTCGACACCAAGAATCCGGCGATGCAGGCCATGGTGGCGCAGGCGCCGCAACTGCTGGCGTTCCTGGGCGAGCAGTCGTTGGCGCACTTCGAGCGCGTCAAGACCCTGCTTAGCGCCTGCGGCGTGGCCTGGAGCGTCAATCCGCGTCTGGTGCGCGGGCTGGACTATTACAGCCACACCGTGTTTGAGTTTGTCACCGACGAGCTTGGTGCCCAGGGCACCCTGTGCGGCGGCGGGCGCTACGACGGCCTGTACGAGTTGCTGGGCGGCAAGCCCACGCCCGGGGTGGGCTGGGGCATGGGCATCGAGCGTGTGCTTGAACTCCTCAAGGAGCAGGGCAAGTCGTCGGCGCTGCCGGTGGTGGACGCCTATGCCATCATTCCCGACGCTGCGGCGTTGCCGGTGGCCATGCACAGCGTGCAGCTTCTGCGCAGCGCGGGCGTGAGCGTGCAGATGCACGCCAGCACGGGCGAAGGCATGGGCAGCATGAAATCACAATTCAAAAAGGCCGACAGTAGCGGCGCGCGCTACGCGCTGGTGTTCGGCGCAGACGAACTCGCCCAAGGCCAGGTTCTGGTGAAATCCCTGCGCGATGGCCAGGGGGCACAAAGGCTGGAGTCCCTGACCAATCCGGCGCTTTGGGCATCGACCCTACAATCCTAGGCTTAACTGAAATTCAACATGGCAAACCATCTCGACCTCGAAGAACAAGAGCAACTCGATCAGCTCAAGCATTTCTGGAACCAGTACGGCAACCTGATCTCCTGGGTGCTGATCGCCATCCTGGGCAGCGTGGCGGCCTGGAACGGCTACCAGTATTGGCAACGCAGCCAGGCGGTGCAGGCGGCAGCGATGTTCGATGAAGTCGAACGCGTGGTGCGCAGTGGCGACATTCAAAAGTCCGAGCGCGCCTTTGCCGACATGAAAGAGCGCTTTGCCTCCACCACCTACGCGCAGCAAGCCGGTTTGCTGCTGGCCAAGGTGGCGTTTGATGGCGGCAAGGCCGATGTGGCCAAGGCCGCCCTGACCTGGGTGGCCGACAACGCTGCCGACAAGGGCTATGCCTCAACGGCGCGGCTGCGCTTGGCGGCAGTACTGATCGACGCCAAGGCGCTCGACGAGGCGCTGGCGGTCTTGAACAAGGGCGTGTCCGAAGAGTTCCAGCCCTTGCTGGCCGATCGCAAGGGCGATATCTTCATGCTGCAAGGTAAAAAGGCCGAGGCCAAGGCCGAGTACGAGAAGGCCTATAAGGCGCTCGACGAACGCTCCGAATACCGCAACATGGTTGAAATCAAGCTTGGTGCCTTGGGTGGCAATGTGGCCGCAGCCACCGCCGCCGTTGGTGCCGCAACGGTGGCAGGTTCCAAGTGAAGCACTTTTTCTTTACCCGTCGCGTAGCGTCGGTCTGTACCCTGGCGCTGGCCCTGGCGGCCGGGCTCTGCGCATGCTCCTCCGGCCCCGAGCGCGCCAAACCGGCTGAACTCGGGCCCAACCCGGGCCTCCTGGCAGTGCGCCAGGCCTGGACGGCGTCCATCGGCGCGGTTCAGTTTGCGCTGGACGTGCGCGCCGTGGGCAACTCCATCTTTGTTGCCAATTCGGATGGCGTGGTGGCCGAGATTGACGCCCGCACCGGCGGCGACGTCTGGCGGCTGTCCTTGGGTACGCGCTTGTCGGCGGGTGTTGGCAGCGACGGCCGTTACGCAGCGGTGGTGAGCCGTACCAACGAATTGATTGCACTCGACGCCGGTCGCGAAATCTGGCGCCAAAAACTCGGCGCGATGACGCTCACCTCCCCACTGGTGGCCGGTGGACGTGTGTTTGTGCTCTCGGCCGACCGCTCGGTGGCGGCGTTCGATGCGGCCAACGGACGCAAGCTCTGGCAGCAGCAGCGTACCGGCGAGGCCCTGGTGCTGGGGCAGGCTGGAGTGATCATGGCCGTGGGCGACACCTTGGTCACCGGTCTGGGCGGGCACCTGGTCGGTATGAATCCGAACAACGGCACGGCGCGCTGGGACGCGCTGCTGGCCAGCAGTCGCGGCACCAACGACGTGGAGCGTCTGGTCGATCTGGTCAGTGGCGTGAGCCGCGTGGGCGATCAGGTCTGCGTGCGCGCATTCCAGTCCAGCGTGGGCTGCGTTGATGCTGCCAAGGGCGGCGTGCTCTGGACCAAGACTGCCTATGGTGCCACCGGCGTCGGCGGCGACAGCAGTACCGTATTTGGCACCGAGAGTGATGGCAAGGTGGCCGCCTGGCGGCGCACCGATGGTGAGCGCCTGTGGACCTCTGAGCGCCTGCGCTTTCGCTCCCTGTCTGCACCGCTGCTGGTGGGGCGCGCGCTGGTGCTGGGCGACGATTCGGGCAATGTGCACTTTCTCTCGCGTGACGACGGCGCGCTGCTGCAGCGCGTAAGCACCGATGGCTCGCCGCTAGCGGCTGCGCCGATTCTGGTCGGTCCCACGGTGGTGCTGGTCACCCAACGCGGAGCAATTCTTGGCGTACGCCCGCAGTAGCGCCTTGGGGTTGCGCTCATGAAACCGGTCATTGCCCTGGTGGGGCGGCCCAATGTCGGCAAGTCCACCCTGTTCAACCGCCTGACCAAGTCGCGTGATGCGATTGTGGCCGACTATGCCGGTCTGACCCGCGACCGCCACTACGGCACCGGCAAGCAGGGCAAGCACGAGTTCATTGTGATTGACACCGGCGGCTTTGAGCCCGACGCGGTGGAAGGCATTTACGTCGAGATGGCCAAGCAGACCCGCCAGGCCGTGACCGAGGCCGACGTGGTGCTGTTTGTGGTGGACGCACGCGCCGGTTTGTCGGCGCAGGACCACGAGATTGGCAAGTACCTGCGCAAGCTGGGCAAACCCTGCATCCTGGTGGCCAACAAGTCCGAGGGCATGACCGAGGGCTTGCAACTGATCGAGTTTTTCGAGTTGGGCCTGGGCGAGGTGTTTCCCATTTCTGCGGCCCACGGGCAGGGCATCCGGCAACTGGTGGACCTGGCGCTCGAACCCCTGGCCTTGCCCGACGAAGACGAAGCCGACGCGGCTGAAACGGGTGCCATCAAGCTGGCAGTGGCAGGACGGCCCAACGTGGGCAAGTCCACCCTGATCAACACCTGGCTGGGCGAAGAGCGGTTAGTGGCGTTTGACCTGCCGGGCACCACGCGCGACGCGATTTCGGTGCCGTTTGAGCGCAATGGCCAGCAGTTTGAGCTGATCGACACCGCCGGGCTGCGCCGCCGTGGTCAGGTGTTTGAAGCGATTGAGAAGTTTTCGGTGGTCAAGACGCTGCAGGCAATCGAGTCGGCCAGCGTGGTGTTGCTGTTGCTCGACGCCACCCAGGGCGTGACCGACCAGGACGCACACATCGCCGGCTTCATTCTGGAGGCCGGGCGCGCCGTGGTGGTGGCGGTCAACAAGTGGGACGCGGTGGACGAATACCAGCGCGAACTGGTCAAGCGTTCGCTGGAGACGCGACTGGGCTTCCTCAAATTTGCGGCGCTGCACCTGATTTCGGCGCAAAAGCGCCAGGGCCTGGGTCCGCTGTGGGACTCCATCGCCCAGGCGCACCGCGCTGCCAACTGCAAGATGTCCACGCCGGTGCTGACGCGCTTGCTGCTCGAAGCGGTGCAATTCCAGACGCCCAAGAAGTCGGGCATGTACCGGCCCAAGCTGCGCTATGCGCACCAAGGTGGCATGAATCCGCCCATCATCGTCGTCCACGGCAATTCGCTCGAGCACGTGACCGAGGCCTACAAGCGCTTTCTGGAAGGGCGTTTCCGCAAGGAGTTTGACCTGGTGGGCACGCCGCTGCGCATCGAGATGCGAACCTCGCGCAACCCTTACGCTGACAAGGCCGATAACTGAGGTTTTGCCCGGTGCCAACGCCATTTATCCGTGCGCGCGGGTAAGGTTTATCGCGGTGCTGCGTTACCAAGGGTTTTGGTGTGGTATCGTCGGCACTCATTCACTTTCTGAACACGGAGAATATCGTGAACAACAAAGGCCAGTTACTGCAGGACCCTTTTCTCAACGCATTGCGCAGAGAGCACGTCCCAGTGTCGATTTATTTGGTCAACGGCATCAAGCTGCAAGGTCAAGTCGAATCATTTGATCAGTATGTGGTGTTGCTGCGCAATACCGTCACCCAAATGGTTTACAAGCACGCCATTTCTACCATCGTCCCAGGTCGGGCGGTGAACCTGAACCCGCCAGATCAAGACGCCGACGCCGCAGCGTGAGCCTGACGCGCAAGCGTTTGCCCTGACGGATTGGCAGTTTCATCAAGCATTTGTCCACTCCAGCGCCTTCTCCCACCGCCCCCACCATTCTGGTAGGGGTGGATTTTGGTGAACCCAACTTCGACCGCGAACTCGAAGAGTTGGGCCTGCTGGCGCAAACCGCCGGCATGGAGCCGGTGGCGCGCGTCACCTGCAAGCGCCGCGCGCCCGACGCCGCGCTGTTTGTCGGCTCAGGCAAGGCCGACGAAATCAAACTGCTGGCCACCCAGACGGGTGCCACCGAGATTTTGTTCGACCAGAGCTTGAGCCCCGGGCAGCAGCGCAATCTGGAGCGCCATCTGGAGCTTGCGGTGAACGACCGCACCTTCTTGATCCTGGAGATTTTTGCCCAGCGTGCGCGCAGCCACGAGGGCAAACTGCAGGTGGAACTGGCGCGGTTGCAGTACCTGAGCACGCGGCTGGTACGGCGCTGGTCGCACCTGGAGCGCCAGCGCGGTGGCATCGGCACGCGTGGCGGCCCGGGCGAGACGCAGATCGAACTTGACCGCCGCATGATTGGCGAGAACATCAAGCGCACCAAGGAGCGGCTCGAAAAGGTCAAGCGCCAGCGCCAGACCCAGCGCCGCCAGCGTGAGCGCCGCGACGCCTTCAATATCTCCATCATTGGCTACACCAACGCGGGCAAGTCCACGCTGTTCAACGCCTTGGTCAAGGCGCGTGCCTACGCCGCCGACCAGTTGTTTGCCACGCTGGATACCACCACGCGCCAACTCTACCTGGGTGAGGCCGGGCGCAGCGTTTCGCTGTCGGATACGGTCGGATTCATCCGCGATCTGCCGCACGGATTGGTGGACGCCTTTCGCGCCACGCTGCAGGAGGCGATTGACGCCGACTTGCTGCTGCACGTAGTCGACGCCTCCAACCCGCAGTTTGCGCAGCAGATTGCCGAGGTGCAAAAGGTGCTGGTGGAGATTGGTGCCGAGCAGATCCCGCAGTTGCTGGTGTTCAACAAGGTCGATGCGATTGCCCCCGAGTCGCAACCGCTGCGCCTGGAAGATGAGTACGAAATTGACGGTGTGCAGACTCCAAGGCTGTTTGTCAGCGCCCGGACCATGGCAGGCATGCAGACCCTGCGCGAGCGCCTGGCGCAGATTTCGGCTCAAACCCGCAGCGCTGGTGCCGATTCCATGGAAAATTCCAACCCGGCAGGGCCTTTCTGAGATTGGGCACAATCGGGTCTAGATGTTCACGAGATGACGAAATGAAAATTCACAATCGATTCCCGGGTTTTCACAGAGCGTCCTGGCCGCTGTGGTGGCAGCGCATGTTCAACCTGAACGATTCGCGCTGGGGCCGTGGCGACGACAAGCCTACGGAAAACGGCTCGGGCCAACCCTCGGGTGCCGAGGGCGACAAGCCCGAAATACCGCCGCCGCAGCGTCCGCAAAGCGGCGGCAACCGCGCGCAGCAGTCAGGGCCACCCGATCTGGACGAGTTGTGGAAAGACTTCAACCGCAAGCTCGGCGCGCTCCTGGGCAACAAATCGGGGCAAAAGGGTGGCGGTGGCGGCTCCACGGGCGGCGGCTTCCAGCCCGACATGAAGAACGCCGGTATGGGCATCGGGTTGATTTTGGGCGTGGTCGTGCTGATCTGGCTGGGCACGGGGTTCTTCATCGTGCAAGAAGGCCAGCAAGCGGTCATCACCCAGTTTGGCAAGTACAAGGGCACGGTCAATGCCGGTTTCAACTGGCGTCTGCCGTACCCGATCCAGCGCCACGAACTGGTGTTCGTTACCCAGATCCGCTCGGTCGATGTCGGGCGCGATACGGTGCTCAAGGCCACGGGTCTGCGCGAATCGGCCATGCTGACGCAGGACGAAAACATTCTGGACATCAAGTTTGCGGTGCAATACCGCTTGAGCGATGCACGCGCCTTCCTGTTCGAGAGCAAAAACCCGGCCGAGGCCGTGGTGCAGGCGGCCGAGACCTCGGTGCGCGAGGTGCTGGGCAAGATGCGCATGGACGCGGCCCTGTCCGAGGAACGCGACCAGATCGCCCCGCGTGTGCGCGCCCTGATGCAAAACATTCTGGACCGTTACAAAGTGGGCGTCGAGGTGGTTGCCATCAATCTGCAGCAAGGTGGCGTGCGCCCGCCCGAGCAGGTGCAGGCCTCGTTTGACGATGTGCTCAAGGCCGGCCAGGAGCGCGAGCGCACCAAGAACGAAGCCCAGGCCTACGCCAACGACGTGGTGCCGCGTGCGGTGGGTTCGGCCTCGCGCCTGAAGGAAGAGGCCGAGGCCTACAAATCGCGCGTGGTGGCCCAGGCCCAAGGTGATGCGCAGCGTTTCCGCTCGGTGTTTTCCGAGTACCAAAAAGCGCCTCAGGTAACACGCGACCGCATGTACATCGACGCCATGCAGCAGATCTACGGCAACGTCACCAAGGTGCTGGTAGAGTCGCGCCAGGGCTCGAACCTGCTCTACCTGCCGCTGGACAAGATCCTGCAAATGGGTGGTGGATCGGAGAGTGCCGCTGGCGCAGTATCGAGCGTGCCGGTGGCACCGCTCAGTCCCGCCGCCCAGTCTCAGGGTGGCGACGCCCGCAGCCGCGACGCATCGCGTACGCGTGAACGCGATTCACGCTAGGAGTTTGTGATGAACCGAATCGGATTAGTGATTTCGTCCCTGCTGGTGCTGTTGGCACTGGCAAGCTCGACCCTGTTTGTGGTGGACCAGCGCCAGTTTGGCGTGGTCTACGCCCTTGGACAAATCAAGGAAGTGATTACCGAGCCCGGCTTGAACATCAAGCTGCCGCCGCCGTTCCAGAACGTGTCCTATATCGACAAGCGCTTGCTCACCCTGGACAGTAGCGACTCCGAACCCATGCTCACCGCCGAGAAGCAACGCGTGGTGATCGACTGGTATGTGCGCTGGCGCATTTCCGAGCCCACCGAATACATCCGCAACGTCGGCCTCAATGAAACCGCCGGTGCCAACCAGCTCAACCGGGTGGTGCGCAATGCGTTCCAGGAAGAGATCAACAAGCGCACCGTCAAGGAACTGCTCTCGCTCAAGCGCGAAGCGCTGATGGCCGACGTCAAGACCGAGGTGCTCAACCAGGTACGTGGTGCCAAGCCCTGGGGCGTGGATGTGGTGGACGTGCGCATCACGCGCGTGGACTATGTGGAAGCCATCACCGAGTCGGTGTACCGGCGCATGGAAGCCGAGCGCAAGCGCGTTGCCAACGAGTTGCGCTCCACCGGCGCGGCTGAAGGTGAAAAGATCCGCGCCGACGCCGACCGCCAGCGCGAAGTGACGATTGCCAACGCCTACCGCGACGCGCAAAAGATCAAGGGCGAGGGCGATGCCGAAGCGGCGCGCATTTACGCCGAGGCCTTTGGGCGCGATCCGCAGTTTGCCCAGTTCTACCGCAGCCTGGACGCGTACAAGGCGTCGTTTGCCAACAAGAGCGATGTGATGGTGCTTGACCCCTCGTCGTCCGAGTTCTTCAAGGTGTTTCGCAATGGCGGCCCGGGTGCCGCTGCACCTGCGGCGAAGAAGTAGATTTTGGACAGCGATACGCTTTGGCTGGCCCTGGGGCTGGTGCTGGTGATCGAGGGTTTGTTTCCCTTTGTCTCGCCCGAGGGTTGGCGCAAGATGTTTGCCCAGTTGTTGCAACTCAACGATGGCCAGATCCGCTCCTTTGCCCTGGCGAGCATATTGGGCGGTCTGGCGCTGATTTGGTGGCTCGGGCCCTGAAAAGTCGCCGGCAAGCCCGGTAAAATCACGTTTTTAATAGCCCCATACAAGCCATGTCAGCCTGGGTCCTACCGGATCACATTGCCGATGTACTGCCTTCCGAGGCACGGCACATCGAAGAAATACGTCGAGACCTGCTGGACATGGCGCGCTGCTATGGCTACGAGCTGGTCATGCCGCCCCTGCTGGAGCATCTCGAATCGCTGCTTTCGGGCACTGGCGAGGCGCTCGATCTGCAAACCTTCAAACTGGTCGATCAACTCTCGGGCCGCATGATGGGCCTGCGCGCCGATAGCACGCCCCAGGTGGCGCGCATCGACGCACATTTGCTCAACCGCGTCGGCGTCACCCGCCTGTGCTACTGCGGCCCGGTGCTGCATACCCGCCCCGGTGGGCCGCACGCCAGCCGTGAGCCGCTGCAGTTTGGTGCCGAGATATACGGCCATGCCGGCCTCGAAGCCGACCTCGAAATTCTCACCCTGGCGCTCGATTGCGTGCACGCTGCCCAGGTTAGCGGCATCGGTGTGGATATGGCTGATGCCCGCATCGTCCACGCCCTGCTCAAGGACTTGTCCCTGAGCGCCGAGCAACTGGCATTGCTGCACGCCGCACTCGCCGCCAAGGATGCGAGCGAACTGCGCGCGCTCAGCCGCAACGCGCCGGTGGCGGTGCAAGAGGCATTGCAGGCGCTGGTGCAGCTGTATGGCGACGCACGGGTGCTTGACGAGGCGCAGCGCGTGCTGCCGGCCTCACCCGAGCTGCTGTTGGCCCTGAACCACCTGCGTTGGCTCGCGGGCCACCTCGACGGTGTGCCGGTGTCGTTTGATCTGGCCGACCTGCGTGGCTATGCCTATTACACCGGAACCATGTTTTCGCTCTATGCGCCGGGGGCCAGCGGTGCCCTGGCGCGTGGCGGGCGCTACGACGAAGTGGGCTCGGTGTTTGGCCGCAAGCGCCCGGCGGTGGGCTTCAGCCTAGACGCCAAGGCGCTGGCCACGGCGGCAGCGCAGCGGCCGCTGCGCGCGGCCATTCGTGCGCCCTGGCGCGAGGACGCCGCGCTGCGCAGCGCCATTGCCGCCTTGCGCCGCCAGGGCGAGACCGTGGTCTGCGTGCTGCCCGGGCACGAGAGCGAAGTCGATGAATTCCAGTGCGACCGGGAACTCTCCTTGGTCGGTGGTCAGTGGATCGTGAAAACTATCTGAGAAATCTCTAAATGAATACAACCAAAGGCCGTAACGTAGTGGTGGTGGGCACCCAGTGGGGCGATGAAGGCAAGGGCAAACTGGTCGACTGGCTGACCGAAAGCGCCCAGGGCGTGGTGCGCTTTCAGGGCGGGCACAACGCAGGGCACACGTTGGTGATCAATGGCGTCAAGACGGCGCTGCACCTGATCCCCAGCGGCATCATGCGCGCAGGGGTGAAGTGCTACATCGGCAACGGCGTGGTGCTCTCGGTGGCCAAGCTGTTTGAAGAAATGGAAGGCCTGGAAAAAATGGGCGTGCAGGTGCGCGACCGCCTGCGCATCAGCGAAGCCTGCCCGCTGATTCTGCCGTTCCACGCCGCGCTCGACGTGGCGCGCGAAGCAGCGCGCGAGAAGGGCGGCCACTCCAAGATTGGCACCACCGGGCGCGGCATCGGCCCGGCCTACGAAGACAAGATCGCCCGGCGCGCCCTGCGCGTGCAAGACCTCAAATACCCCGAGCGCTTTGCCGCCAAGCTGCGCGAACTGCTCGACCTGCACAACCACATCCTGACCACCTACCTGGGCTCGGCTGCATTCGATTTTGGCGACGGCCTGGCACCCTTCATGAAAGACGGTCGCGTCGAGTTTGAGCCGGTGTACACCCAGGCGATGCGCCACGCCGAAATGCTCAAGCCGATGATTGCCGACGTCTCGCGCGAGCTCAACGAAGCGCACGCCAAGGGCGCCAACCTGCTGTTTGAAGGCGCACAGGGCACGCTGCTTGACGTGGACCACGGCACCTACCCCTATGTCACCTCCAGCAACTGCGTGGCCGGCAATGCGGCTGCCGGTGCCGGCGTGGGGCCGGGCCTGCTGCACTACATCCTGGGCATCACCAAGGCCTATTGCACGCGCGTGGGCGGCGGCCCATTCCCGACCGAACTCGAATGGGAAGTACCCGGCACGCCGGGCTACCACATGAGCACCGTGGGTGCCGAAAAAGGTGTTACCACCGGGCGCTCGCGGCGCTGCGGCTGGTTTGACGCGGCCCTGCTCAAGCGCTCGGCCCAGGTCAATGGCCTCTCGGGTCTGTGCATCACCAAGCTCGACGTGCTCGACGGCCTCAAGGAACTGATGCTGTGCACCGGCTACGACGTGGATGGCGAAGTGGTCGACATCCTGCCCATGGGCGCCGACGAAATTGGGCGCTGCAAGCCGATCTACGAAGTGCTCGACGGCTGGAGCGAAAGCACCGTGGGCGTCACCCAGTACGAGCAGTTGCCCGTCAATGCGCGCCTGTACCTGCAGCGCATTGAACAGGTTACCGGCGTTCCCATCCACATGGTGTCCACCAGCCCCGACCGCGACCACACCATCATGATGCGTCACCCCTATCTGGCCGATTGATGAGGCGACCCAAAGCATGAAAAATGCGGATCGCCGTAGTGAAGCAACCCCCGTGGTCATTGCCAGACGCGCAGCGTCGCGAAGGGATGTCATTGCGAGCGAAGCGCGGCAATCCATGCCAGACAGAAGTCATGGATCGCCACGGCCTGACGGCCTCGCGATGACGAGGGGAAACAGCCTCGCGATGCCGAGGAGAAGCAACTTCGCGATGACCAGGGGGCGTATCCTCGCCTTATCGAGGGGAAACAGCCTCGCGATGACCAGGGAAATCATTCGAGCAAGTGGGCTGAGCGCCCGTGTTGGAACTGCGTAGCAAGCGATTATTTGAGGAGCAATTCGATGTTGACAGAAGACGGCAAGCACCTGTATGTGAGTTACGACGAATACCACAACCTGATCGAAAAGATGGCGATCAAGGTGTTCCAGTCGGGGTGGGAGTTTGACACCATCCTGTGCCTGGCGCGCGGCGGCATGCGCCCGGGCGACATTCTTTCGCGCATCTTCGACAAGCCGCTGGCCATCATGTCCACCAGCTCGTACCGCTCCGAAGCCGGCACAGTCCAAGGCAACCTTGACATTGCCCACTACATCACCACCCCCAAGGGCGAGATCGCCGGGCGTGTGCTGTTGGTGGATGACCTGGCCGATTCGGGCCACACCCTCAACGCCGTCATCAAGCAGCTCAAGAACAACTACAAGCCCATTACCGAACTGCGCAGCGCCGTGATCTGGACCAAGGCCTTGTCCACCTTTGTGCCTGACTATTCGGTCGAATTCCTGGCGACCAACCCCTGGATTCACCAGCCGTTTGAGAGCTACGACGCGATGCGCCCCGAGCAACTGATCCAGAAGTGGAGCGTTTGATCGGTACGCACATCGTCCATGACCCAGAAAATCACTGACCTCATCCAGCACGGCTACGTGCCACCCGAGGGCTTTGCCGCACCGCAGCCCGGGGTGTTCAAGGCCTCGACCGTGTTCTTTCCCAATGTGGCGGCAATGCGCAGCCGCGAATGGAAAGACAAGTCGGCCTATACCTACGGCCTGCACGGCACGCCCACCACCTACATGCTCGAAGAGCGCATCTGCACGCTCGAAGGCGGCCAGCAGTGCGTGCTGGTGCCCAGTGGGTTGGCGGCCCTGACCACCGTGGCCATGGCCCTGCTCAAGACCGGCGACGAGGTGCTGTTGCCGGACAACGCCTACGGCCCGAACAAGGACTTTTCCCGCGCCGAGCTCAAAGCCTGGGGCATCACCTGCCGGGTCTATGACCCGATGGATGCGCAGGACCTGCAAGCCAAGATCACGCCCGCCACCAAGTTGGTGTGGGTTGAGGCAGCGGGGTCGGTTACGCTGGAGTTTCCCGATCTGGTGGAGCTGGTGCGCATCTGCAAAGCCCATGGCGTGTGCGTGGCGCTGGACAACACCTGGGGTGCCGGTCTGGCGTTTGCCCCGTTTGATTTGCTGCCGGGGCAGGAGCCGGGGCTGGGGGTCGATATTTCGGCCCACGCCCTGACCAAATACCCCAGCGGCGGCGGCGACGTGCTGATGGGCGCCATCACCACGCGCGACGCTTCGCTGCATCTGCGCATCAAGCTCACCCATATGCGCCTGGGCCTGGGCGTGGGTGCCAATGATGCCGAGGCGGTGCTGCGCGCACTGCCCAGCATTGCGTTGCGCTACTGCGCCCACGACGCGGCCACGCGCGCGCTGGCCCAGTGGAGTCAGACGCAAGCGCAGTTTGTGCAGGTGCTGCATCCGGCGCTGCCAGGCTCGCCCGGCCACGCCCACTGGAAGGCGCTGTGTCGGCCCGATGAAGGTGGCGCTGCGGGTCTGTTCAGCGTGGTGCTCGATGCGCGCTTTTCGCGCGATCAGGTCGATGCCTTTTGCGATGCGCTCAAGCTGTTCCGGCTGGGCTATAGCTGGGGCGGCCCCATCAGTCTGGTGGTTCCCTACGATCTGTCGTCCATGCGCGCTTCCTGGCCCGGCCATCTGGTGCGCGGCAGTGTGGTGCGGTTTGCGATTGGTCTGGAAGCGGTTGAGGACTTACGCGCTGACATCGCGCAGGCTTTGGCTGTTCTGAGGTAAGTCAAGATCCCCTTCGCTCCCCGCAGCGACAGGAGCAGGGGCCCGCGCCTGGGCCGTCAAACGCCCAGCATATCGGCGCAAACCCCTGCCCCTATCTCTGCTACGTTTGCCTGCTTGTGGGAGCCAGCCTGCTGGCGATGAGGTATAGCGCTTCAGGCGTTTTGCTTTCGGCGCTTGCGTGGTGTTACAGTGTCACCAAACACTGAAAGCAGACCGTGGCCACACCCAATTACGGATATGAGAAACGCCAGAAAGAACTGGCGAAGAAGCGCAAGAAAGAAGACAAGCTCAAAGAAAAGAATGAGCGCAAGCTGCATGGCCCTGGCCACCCAGGTGACTCTGCAGAGCAGGGCGATGCGGGCGCGGGTGATACCACCTCTGCTGCCGACAAACCCCGAGAGTCTGTTTGAGGTTTCCACAACGCCTGACCACCACAAGCGTCATTGCGAGCGAAGCGCGGCAATCCAGGTTTTTGTGATTCTCAGCCATGGACTGCCCCGTCGCTTCGCTCCGCGCAGTGACGCGACGCCTCAGGGTTTGGCGTTTGCAAAAACAGGTGACTTGAACTTTGGTGTGATCAACCAGCCGCGCTCTCTACGCCAGTTGACCCAGCCGCCTCGCTGAATTCCCCCGCCGCCAGGCGCTGTGCGAGCGCGCGCATGGTCTGTGGAGAACGATCCCGTGCCACAATGGTTGGGGCGGTGGCAAAGTGCAGGAAGTTGCGCTCGATCGAGCGCAGGTAGCCAGGGTCGTAGTGGCGTTTGAGCAGGTCGGCCACCACCAGCGCCACGTCGCCCTTTTGCACCTGGTCTTTCCAGGTTTGCACCACGGCCTTGCCCAAAAAATCGGCCAGTACATCCAGGCGTTCGAAAAACAGCGCCGTGTCGCGCACAAAAAAGTCGTAGTCCTCCAGCAGCAACGCTACGCGCTCGTCCTGCGGCAGGGTCAGGTTCAGGCAGGGGCTTTGGCGCATGCGCTCGACCAAGGCGGGCGCCACAAACAGGTTGCCGACCTTTTTGCTTTCGCTTTCCACGTACACCGGTCGTGCCGGGTCAAACTTGCGCAGCGTGTCCCACACCAGGGTGTCAAAGTGCTTCTGGCTGGGCTGATCCAGGCCGGGCAGGGCGCCCAGCACGGAGCTGCGGTGGCACGCCAGCGCTTCCAGGTCGAGCACCTGTTCGCCCAGGTCCGAGAGCGCGTGCAGCAGCCGGGTCTTGCCAGAGCCAGTGGTTGCGCACACCACGCGCAAATCCAACTGTCCCACGATGCGTGCGATGTCGGCCACCACCGCAGCGCGAAACGCTTTGTAGCCGCCCTCGATCAGCGTGACCCGAAAGCCGATCTGGTCCAGGATCAGCGCCAGTGCTCCGCTGCGTTTGCCGCCGCGCCAGCAGTAGGCCAGCGGTCGCCAATCGCGCGGCTTGTTGATCACCTCGCGCTCGATGTGGGCAGCGATATTGCGCGCGGCAATTGCGGCCCCGCGCTTCTTGGCCTCGAACTGGCTGACCTGCACATACAGCGTGCCGATGGTTTTGCGTTCCTCGTTGTTAAGCGTGGGCCAGTTCACCGCGCCGGGCAGATGGTCGAGCGCAAACTCGTCTTCGCTGCGGGCGTCGATGAGGGTGTCAAAACTACCAAGCTGCGCCAGCAAATCGGCTGCGGGTACCGGAGTCAGGCTCATGGGGTCATCTTCTTCAGGGTGGGCCAGACGTTGTTCAGAATCGTCGGATGCGCCTCTTCGGTGGGGTGAATGCGGTCGTTCTGGAACAGCCTCAGTGCGTCCGGCGCGTCGGCCACGCCTTTGAGCATAAAAGGCACCAGCGCGGCCTTGTTCGTCTGTGCTACCTGGGCATAGGTCTGGGCAAATTTCTGCGCGTAGTCCTGGCCATAGTTGGGCGGCATCTGCATCCCCAGCAGCAGCACCTTGGCACCACTGGCCTGGGCGGCACGGGTCATGGCTTGCAGGTTGTCGCGGCTCATCTCCAGCGGCAGGCCGCGCAGCGCATCGTTGGCGCCGAGTTCAATCACAACCACGCGCGGTTGGTGCAGCGCAAGCAGCGCGGGCAAGCGTGAGCGCCCGCCCGATGTGGTGTCACCGCTGATGCTGGCGTTGACCACCTGCAGCGCGATTTTTTCCTGCGTCAGGCGTTGTTCGAGCAGTGCCACCCAGCCGCTGCCGCGTTTAAGGCCATACTCGGCGCTGAGCGAGTCGCCCAGCACCAGCAGTTTTGCTTTGTCCGCGCCCAGCGAAAGCCCGGGCACGCACAGCGCGAGTGCAAGCACGATACAGTAGCGACCAAGCAAAGAAGACCCCATGACTGATTCCATTATTTCCGTTGAGCACGTCTGCAAATCGGTGTCCGATTCCACCGGCACGCTGCAGATTCTGCGCGACATCGATTTTGCGCTCAAAGCGCGCGAGACCGTGGCCATTGTCGGCGCATCCGGCTCGGGCAAAAGCACCTTGTTGTCGATTATTGCGGGTCTGGACACACCCACCAGCGGTACCGTGCGCCTGGGCGGGGTCGATCTGTTTGGCATGAGCGAGGACGACCGCGCGGCGCTGCGTGCCCACCAGGTCGGCTTTGTGTTCCAGAGCTTTCAGCTTTTGGGCAACCTCACCGCGCTCGAGAACGTGATGCTGCCGCTGGAACTCGCCGCACGGCGTGACGCCCGCGCACTCGCCACCGACATGTTGGCGCGCGTGGGCCTGTCCGAGCGCCTGGCCCACTACCCGCGTGTACTCAGCGGGGGTGAGCAGCAGCGCGTGGCACTAGCGCGCGCGTTCGTCGTGCATCCGGCGTTGCTGCTGGCCGACGAGCCCACCGGAAGCCTCGATTTCGCCACCGGCGAGAAGATCATGGAGCTGATGTTCGACCTCAACCGCGAGCAAGGCACCACGCTCCTCTTGGTAACCCACGACCCCGCCATCGCCGCGCGCTGCCAACGCCGCATCACGATCGAGGCCGGGCGGGTGGTCTAAGTTCTGCGACTCCCACAGTGTTGGTAGCAGAGATTGGGTCAGAGGCCCGCGCGGTTTTTCTCCCCGCGGACAGACTCGGTAGCAGAGATTGGCATAGGGGTCTGCGCCGATATGCTGGGCATTTGACAGCTGAGGCGCGGGCCCCTATGCCAATCTCTGCGGGGAGCGAAGTAGCGGTGGAGCGTGGGGGCCAGCGACCCGCGCAGCGGTGGAGCGTGGGGGCCATGATTCGACGCCGGGCCGCCCCAAGTCGAATCGCGCCCCCTTGGGGGGCAGCGACCCGCGCAGCGGTGGAGCGTGGGGGCCATGATTCGACGCCGGGCCGCCCCAAGTCGAATCGCGCCCCCTTGGGGGGCAGCGACCCGCGCAGCGGTGGAGCGTGGGGGCCACATTCTTCCTTGATAATTGCGTATGTCCTCTGCCAAAGTCCTGTTCGGGTTTCATGCCCTCGGTGTGCGTTTGAAAACTGCGCCCCAGTCCATTCTTGAACTTCATTACGAGCCTAGTCGGCGCGATGCGCGCATGCGCCAGTTTTTGCAACGCGCGACCGAGGCTGGGGTTACCCTGGTCGAGTCCGACGCGGCGCGTCTGGCCAAGATGAGCGGCACGCACGGCCACCAGGGCGTGGCAGCGCGCGTGCAGCCCCTGGGCCAGGTGCATTCGCTCGATGAACTGCTCGAAGACCTGGAAGCCGCCAATGCCGCGCTTGAGCCTGCGCTGCGCAAGCCGCCCCTGCTACTGGTGCTCGATGGCGTGACCGACCCGCACAACCTGGGGGCCTGCCTGCGCGTGGCCGATGGTGCCGGGGCCCACGCCGTGATTGCGCCCAAGGACCACGCTGCGGGAATCAACGCCACCGTGGCCAAGGTGGCCAGCGGAGCGGCCGAAACCGTGCCGTATTTCATGGTGACCAATCTGGCGCGTACCTTGAACGAACTCAAGGAGCGCGGCATCTGGATCATCGGCACCAGCGACCAAGCCACCCAAACCCTGTACCAGAGCGACCTCACCGGTGCCGTGGCACTGGTGCTCGGTGCCGAGGGCGCGGGCATGCGCCAGCTCACGGCCAAGACCTGCGATGCACTGGTGTCCATCCCGATGCACGGCGCGGTTGAAAGCCTCAACGTGTCGGTGGCCAGCGGCGTGTGCCTGTACGAAGCGCTGCGCCAGCGCACACCGGTTTTTGCAACCCCTGTCTGAGTTTGGAGGCCCACCCCATGAATGCTATTCAATCGAGAGCAGCGCTTGCTGTATTGGCGGGTGTTGCCGCCGTGTTGGTTCTTGCGGGCTGCACCCAGGAGCAGCAGAACAAGATCAGCCGCGACATCCAGAACTGGACCGGCACCAACGGCGTGCTGGAAGTCTATGCCGGTGACAAACTGGTACGCCGCTTCATCAAGATCGACAAGCTCAGCACCGCCTACGGCACCGACGACAACAAGCCGCGCCCCTACCGTTATGGCTACGGCGTGCTCGATGAAAACTTCAACATGCAGGTCGACCCGGGCGAGAAGAAGGTCTACTTCGAGGTCAGCGATTTCGCGTCGAATTACGTGTTCTTCGAGAATCCGCGTTAAGCCGACCCAGGCGCCGCCTCAAAGCCAGCCCACTGCCCCCAGCAGCGCGCCAATCGCCAGCAGCCACAGCATGTGGATGCGGGTCTTCCACACCAGCAGCGCCGTGGCGGCGCTAAGCAGCCAGGCGAGCGCGTGGCCGCTGGCTTGCACCTGGGCGCGCGCCAGAATCCAGCCGGTGGCAACCAGCAAGGCGATCACGATCGGTGCCATGCCCTGCTTGAAGGCACGCACCGCGCGCAACTCGCGGTTGCGGTGCGCCCAGCGGGTCATCACAAAAGTCAGCGTGGTGCTGGGCAGCAGCATGCCCAGCATCGCCAGCAGCAAGCCGATGGCTGCCGTACCCCAGGCATGTGCGCCCGCAGCCGCGCCGCCACCGGCGTTCATGCCCACGTTCCAGCCCAGCAGGGCGATAAACAGCACGTTGGGGCCGGGTGCGGCCTGCGCCAGCGCAATCGACGCGGTGAACTGGCTGTCGCTGAGCCACAACTTTTGCGTTACCAGATAGCTGTGCATCTCGGGTGCGGTGGTGATCGCGCCGCCAATGGCCAGCAGCGAGAGCGACAAAAAGTGCAGCAGCAACAGCGCCCAGTCGGCGTTGGTAAAGACCATCGTCATGGTGACTCCGGCGCGCGTGCAAGCCGTCCGATTTGGCGGTAGGCCCAGGCCCAGGCCACCGAGCCAATCCCCAGCAGCACCGCCGCCAGGGTGACGTGGAAGAAGACGATGGCGACAAAGCTGGCCAGCGCCAGCGCCGCGCAGACGGCCATGCCCATCACGTTCTCGCGCAGGGCGGCCATGAGCTTGATGCCGGTGGCGGCAATCAGCCCTGCGGCCACGGTGCCCATGCCGCGCAGCGCGCCTTGCACCTGTGGCTGGTCGGCCATGCCACCCACCAGCGCGGCCAGCGCCACCACGATCAACAGCGGCGCAGTCAGCATGCCCGCTAGCGCCGCAAACGCTCCGCGCAGGCCAAAGTAGCGGTCGCCAATCATCAGCGACAGGTTGACCACGTTGGGCCCGGGCAGAATCTGCGCCACCGCCCAGTCGTCCAGAAATTCCTCGGCGCTAAGCCACTGCTTTTTCTCTACCAGTTCACGCTGCACGATCGCCACCACGCCGCCAAAGCCTTGCAGCGCCAGGAGCGAAAAGGACACAAACAGGTCGGTGCAGGAGTGCGGGCGGAGGGCGGACATGGTGAGACTACGGTGGGAAAAATAGCAGCGTTCAAATTGGCAGCATCGGCCAGGGCCGTTACCGGAGGCGATGCCCCTTCGTCATCGCAAGGTCATGCCACCTTCGTCGCAAGGCTGCGCCACCTTCGTTATCGCGAGGCCGAAGGCCGTGGCGATCCATGACTTCATGCCTGCATGGATTGCCGCGCTTCGCTCGCAATGACAGCCAAAGGGCATGGATTGTCGCGCAACGCTTGCAATGACAGCCAAAGGACATGGATTGCCGCGTCGCTACGCTCCTCGCAATGACATCCTTTCTTGCGCAGCTCTGTATGAACCGTCTCCCGTCATTGCGACCCCTCTCTCTGTCATTGCGACCCCTCTCTCCGTCATTGCGACCCTTCTCTCCGTCATTGCGGCCCCTCACTCTGTCATTGCGAACGAAGTGAAGCAATCCATGACTGCCTGACTGCATGGACTGCCGCGCTGCGCTCGCAGTGACGAAAACACAGCTCATCCTACGCAGCCTTAGGTGCGGCGGGGCGGGCTTTGGGGGTGCGCGGTGTTGCCGATTGTGCTTTGGTCTTGGGCCGTTTTGCAGCGGCGCTCCTGGGTTTGGATGTTTTGATTGCAGTGTGCTTGGGCTTCGGTGTTTTGACTGCAGCTGCCTCGGGCGCGTGGTGGTGGTGACCAATCCCCAGGGCCGCTTCGAGTTGGTTGATGGCGTTGTGGGTGTAGTCCAGCATGCGCTGCAGCGCGGGTACCGAGCGGCGGCAGGCGATGTACCCAAAGCCCAGGTGGTCGCCATAGCCGCTGATGGTGATGTTGAGCGCCAGGTAGTGGGTTGGGATCGACACCGGATAGACCTCGTCGAGCTTGGAGCCATTGAGGTAGAGCGCGTTGCTCGTTCCCGGCACGTTGGAGATCACCAGGTTGAACAGCGGGTGCTTGGCCGCCGTGCCAGTGACCATGCCCAGGCCAAACGGCGAAATCGACGAGACGCCGTGCGCCAGCTTTTGCAGGCGCGCCATCTTGGTCAGGCGCTCCTTGGCTTCGCTGGTGGATGCCACGATGTGCTTGAGGCGCTTGAGCGGGTCGGCCAGATGGGTGCCCAGGTTGGCCAGCAGCAGCGAGACCTGGTTGCCCCCGACATCGCTCTCGCCGTGCAGCGACACCGGCACCATCGCCACCAACGGTTTCTTGGGCAGCTTGTCCTGGGCGATCAGGTATTCGCGCAGCGCCCCGGCGCAAATTGCCAGCGTCACGTCGTTGACGGTGGCACCGCTGGCGTGGCCTATGCGCTTGAGGCGCGACAGCGCGTACGACTGCGCGGCAAAGCGGCGCGAACCCGATATCTCGACGTTGAACGGCGTGGGCGGTGCCTGAAACGGCAGACCGGCGGCGCTCTCGGCATAGCTGGCGCGCACCACGTCCCACAAGCCCGAGCCTATGCCGGGCAGGATTTCCTTGCCCGCGCGTGCGGCCATGCCCAACTGCTGCAACAGGCTCGGGGCCACTGCCTTGGCACGCGCGGCCGGGTGGTAGGAGAAGGTTTGCGCCCACAGCGGCGGCTTGATCTCGTCGGCGCTTTGCGCCAGACCCTTGGCGTTCATCTTGGCACCGGTCACGCCATCGATGAGCGCATGGTGGATCTTGGTGTAAATCGCAAAGCGCCCGCCGGGCAGGCCCTCGATCACATAGGTCTCCCACAGCGGGCGGTTGCGGTCCATCAGGTTGCCGTGCAGGCGCGAGACCATGGCCAGCAGTTCGCGGATGCGTCCGGGCTGGGGCAGCGCCAGGTGGCGCAGGTGGTAGTCAAGCTCAAACTCGGTGTCGTCCTCCCAGTACCACAAGCCCATGCGCAGCACCGGGCGCAGGTTGAATGGCGCCACCGCCTGCGGGTACTTGTTCCAGGCCGAGAGCAGTTTGCTGATGTAGTCGGGCCCGGCGCCGGGTGGCGGGGTGTAGATGTTCAGGCCAGCCACGTGCATTGGCTGGTTGCGCGTTTCCATCCACAAAAAGGCCGAGTCGGTAGGGCTCAGGGCGTGCATGAAGGGGGTGTCCTCAAAGGTGGTGTGGGTGGCTGGTGGCGCTGGGCTGGCCCACGATGCTATAGCGTGCGCTATTGTCCTGCAGCCACTGGCGCGAATGCGAGGTGTCTTGCTGGCGCGGGTGAAAGTCGGCTCGCAGGTAAGCGCGCCACATGCGGGCGTTGCCACGCACCATGCCGTCGCGCGCAAACAGCAGTTGCGCGCCGCTGCGCCAGGTGCTCCATTGGAACAGGCTGCGGTCGTGCCACAGGTTGCGCACGGTTTGGCGCAGCACGTCCAGCGCAAAATGCAGTGTCACGTAGCGCAGCATGCGCCCGCGCCAGCGCTCGCTGCCGTCCAGCGCGCGGTAGATGTCAAAGGCGGTGCTGCAGTGCTCGGCCTCTTCGGCGGCGTGCCACATCCACAGCGTTTGCAGGCGCGGCTCGCAGTCTTGCAGCACTTCGGGGTGGCGGTACAGCCAGTCGGCAAACATCGCGGTGATGTGTTCGGTGGCGGCAGTGGCGGCCACGTGGATGCGCACCTCGAAGTGGGCGTGGCGCTGCAGACGCCTGCGCACACGCTGCTCCAGCACGTTGGTGTAACCCAGGGCCGCAAGCTGGTCGTTAAACAGGGTGTGGATGCGCCGGTGCGTGGCCTCCTGGCCGACAAAGCCCTGCACTTCACGCGCCAGGGGTGCGGCCTGCTCAGGTGACAAGGCCTTGAGTCCGGCGCGCACCGAGTCGATGAAGTACTGCTCGCCCACCGGAAAACTCATCGAGAGCGCCGAAAAAAACGCCGAGCGAAAGGCGTCGCCCCCGCACCAGCGCCCTGGAAACGGCACGCTCAGGTCAATCAACAATTTGCGAACGACCAACTCGGTCATGGGTTCACCTGCGAACGATGGAACGCAATTATGGCTGCAGCAGCAGCACCAGCAAAGCGGCCCCGGCTACTACGGCCAGTGCCACCAGCAACCGCACGGCAAACAGGCTGATGACGGGCTGCAGCGGGAATACATGGGTTTTCTCGATTGCTGCCCATTTGTGCACGATCGTGCCCTTGATCGTGATGGCCAGGGCAAAGCGCAAAAAATCGCGGTGGCTGCGGTAGCGCACCATCGCCACCATGTGCCACACGTCAGCACCGGCAGGCTCGACAAACACCCCTTTGCGCCGTGCGACAAAGATCGGCAGGTTGCCGTAGCGCAGCAACGGGCCGATGATGGTGCGGCCATAGCGCCGGTCGGCCTCCACGGCACTGTCGCCGTAAGGCGAGCCCGGTGGGTACAGTGCCTTGGGTCGGTAGCGCACCAGGTTGTGCATCACAAACTCACGCCCGTCGTCGTCTTTCAGCAGTTCGCGGATTTCGGGCAGCATTTCGCGGTCGCGCTCGGTCAGCGCCAGCCGATCGAATGCGGCAAAAAAGTGCTCAATCTCGGCCGCACTCAGCGGTTTGCCGCGCCCACCCCACCAGAGAAAAAACGCCAGGTACAGCACAGCCGCGGGCAAGGCAATCGTGATCCAGGGGCTGAGCATGGCGGTCTCCTTGCGCTAAGGCGTGGGGGTGATGTCGGCGAGATGGTCTTGCACCCATTGTGCGACACCGGGGTCAAGCGCCAGTTGCACATGGCCCAAGCCCTCAAACACCGTAGGCGTAACGCCATCGAGCACCTGCGCGCGCTGCGGAAAGACGATGTTGTCCTGCGGCGTGAGCGCCACGTGGATCAGGCGGTAGCTTTGTGCCGCTTCGCTGGTGGCCAGTTCAGCCAGCCACGTGCTGTGCCAGCGCATCTGGCGGCCGTTGGGCGTGGACGAAGCCTGGGCCAGCTTGGTGCCCACGTGCGGCGTGCCCAGGGTGAGCACCCGCGCCACGCGCTCTGTGCCGTGCGCGCGCATCCAGGCACGAATCGCCAGGCCGCCCATGCTGTGGCCTACCAGCGCCACCTGGGCTTGACCGGTGTGCGCGCACAGCGCCTGGACTGCGGCTTCAATCAAGGGCGCATAGTCGTCAATCGGGGCGAACACCGGCTCCAGGTCTATTGCCAACACGGTGTGGCCCTGGCGACGCAGCACAGCGGCCATCTCATCCCAGATGCGGTGGTTGCACATATAGCCATGCACCAGCAGCACCGCTACCCGGGCCGGGTTGCCACGCTCACCGCTGAGCGTGGGCGCGTGTCGGCTCCAGGGCTGGCGCAGGACAAACACCAATATCGTGGCCCAGGTTTCGCCCGCAAGCGCGCGCCACCACAGGGCTGCGGGCTCGTTGCGCGCACGCGAGAGCAGCGTTGCCGCCAGGTGCCCCGGCAGCACAGCGGCAAACGGCAGCAGGGCAGCGAGCAGTGGCACGGTCCACAAGCTCCAGTCATTGCTCGACACCAGCCAGTAGCCCAGGGCCGCGCCCAGGGCAGATTCGGCCAACAGCATCCATCGCATCAGTCGGGCCAGCATATGCGCTCCTTATGCGGGTGTGCAGCGCAGGGTGCGCCGCGCGGGTTCAAGGGTGTCTTTTTCGGCGGCGTAGTTGCTGGTGAGCAGGCGCATCAGCAAGAAGCCGGTTTTCGATGGCGCCACCAGCATGCGGCTGGGTGCGGCGCTGGCGCTCGCAGGCGGGCTTGTGCCCGGGGCCACCAGCCACAGGTCCACCGGCTGGCCGTTGGCCTGGCGGTCGTTGATGACGAAGAAGTTGTCGCTGTTGGCAGCGTACAGCGCAATCGACCAGTAGGTGGACAGGCCAGGGTTGGCGCTGATGTGCACAGGCCCCTGGCTCAGGTCATACGCGCACACCGAGTACAGCAGGTCCGGGCTGGGCATGACCACGTCGCGCGAAGCCGCTGTTACCCGCGCTGCAAAAGCCGCCTGGTTGTGAATGTTCATGCTGCGCGCCGTCGGGCCGTTCATCAGCACCTGCATGATCAGGTGGGGCGCGGCCCATACCGCCAGCAGGTGGCTCAGCACCACGGTGGCCAGCAGGCCCCACATGCTTGTGCGCCAGGTGCGTGCGCTTTGGCCGTGCGCGCTCATGGGCACGCTCCCTGTGCGGTGATGCGCGGCGCGGCTAACGATGCCGGCTGCTCCTGCATCGCGGGCAGCGGGTTGTACAGGCGCAGCGTCAGCACCAAGCCCCTGTCGCCTGGTGTGGGTAGCCAGTGCACGCCGGGCACCGGTGTTGCGCCGGTGGTCAGGGCAAAGTGGCCTTGGGCGTCGAGTTGCGCGGTGCTGCCGTTGAGGCTGTAGCGCTGTTGGGGCGCGTCAAACAAAAACATGTCGTCGGCATAGGCGGTAATACTCCACCAGCGCGCGTTGGGCGGCGTGCCCTCCACCCGGTAGCTGCAGCGCGAGCGCAGCGCGTGACCGCTGTCGTCCTGGGTGGCAACAAAGTACATGGTTTCGCTGCGGTCCAGCGCCAGCAGGGTGTTAAGCGCCAAGGCTGCGCGGGTGTAGAGGTCGGCATTGGGGCTGCCCGCCAGCAGGTTGGCGCGCCAGGCCCCGACCTGCACCGTGTTGTTGAACCAGGGTGCCTTTTTCAGCACCCACCAGGCCGATCCCACGCCCAGCGCCAGCGCCGCACCATACAGCACCAAGGTCTGCGCCAGAGAGCGCCAGCGGGTGCTGTCAGAAGGCATGGTCGTAGAGCTCAATAGCGCGGCTGGTACTTGCGCAGGCAGGCCGAAACTTCGGCGCTGAGCGCAAAGCCCTCGCCGTACTGAGCCGCCAGCGTGGCAGCGCGTTGTTCGAAGACGTCGATGCCCATGCCGTAGATGAACTGCAGGGCACCGCCCGTCCAGGCCGGAAAGCCGATGCCGAAGATCGAGCCGATGTTGGCTTCGTGCACGCTGGTGAGCACGTTTTCGCTCAGGCAGCGCGCAGTCTCTATTGCCTGGCGGTAGAGCAGGCGGTCTTTGAGGTCGGTGATGTTCCAGTGCGCGTCGCTGCGCTCAAACAGTTCCTTGAGCTTGGGCCAGAGAAACTTCCTGGCACCCTTTTCGGTGGGGTACTCGTAAAAGCCCGCACCCCCGGCACGGCCGGGGCGGTGGTGGTTGCGCACCATCTCCGAGACCAGGCGCTCGCCCGCTGTGGCAGCGTAGGTCTTGCCCTCGGCGGCAAAGTCGGCGCGGGTCTGCTCGATCACGTGCAGGCTCAGGGTCAGCGCGGTTTCGTCGAGCACGGCCAGCGGCCCCACCGGCATGCCGCATTGCATGCCGGCGTTTTCGATGGCAGCCGCCGGGATGCCTTCGCCCAGCATCGCCACCCCTTCCATCACAAAGGTGCCAAACACCCGGCTGGTGAAGAAGCCGCGCGAGTCGTTCACCACAATCGGCATCTTGCCGATGGCCTGCACGTAGTCGTAGGCGCGCGCCACGGTTTCGTCATCCGTGTCTTTGCCGCGAATGATCTCCACCAGCTTCATCTTGTCCACCGGGCTGAAGAAGTGGATGCCGATGAACTTTTGCGGCGCGGCGCTCGCCTGGGCCAAGCCCGAAATCGGCAGCGTCGACGTGTTGGACGCGAAGAATCCGCCCGGTGCCAGCAGCGGCTCGGACTCGCGCGTAACGCTGGCCTTGAGTTCGCGGTTCTCAAATACCGCCTCAATGATCAGGTCGCAGCCCTGCAGGTCGGCCAGCGACGCGGTGGGCTGGATGCGCTCCAGAATCGTTTGCTGTTCTTCGGGCTTCATGCGGCCCTTGTCCACGCGGCCTTGGGTGAGCTTGGCGCTGTAGCTCTTGCCCAGTTCGGCCTTCTCCAGGCTCACGTCCTTGAGCACCGTGGCAATGCCCTTGCTGGCTTGCACGTAGGCAATGCCCGCGCCCATCATGCCTGCGCCCAGCAGTCCCACCTTGGCGGGCTTGAAGCGTGGTGTCTGGCCAGGGCGGGACTGGCCGCTCTTGATGGCGTTGAGGTTGAAGAAGAAGGTGTTGATCATGGCGCGCGCGTTCACGCCGGTCATCAGCTTGGCCAGGGCGCGGCTTTCCAGACGCAGCGCGGTTTCAATGTCCACCTGCAAGCCTTCGACCATGCAGGCCATGATGGCAACAGGTGCCGGGTACAGGCCGCGCGTCTGCTTCTTGATCATGGCCGGTGCCACCACCAGCATGCCAGCCACGGCGGGCGAGGAGGGCAGGCCGCCGGGCACCTTGTAGCCCTTGGCTTCCCACGGGTGCTGGGCGCTGGGGTTGGCGGCAATCCAGGCCAGTGCCTTGGTGTGCATTTCGGCCGCGGCGTTGGCACCGGGCTCCACCAGTTCGTGCACCAGGCCCAGGTCTTTGGCCTGTTGGGGCGAGAACGTCTTGCCCTCCACCAGATAGGGCTGCGCGCCCATCAGGCCCAGGTGGCGCGTCATCTTGGTCACGCCGCTGGCACCGGGCAGCAGCCCCAGCGTGACTTCGGGCATGCCGAACTGGGTCTTGCGGTCGTTGATGGCAATGCGGTGGTGGCCCACCAGCGCCACTTCCCAGCCGCCGCCCAGCGCCGTGCCGTTGAGCAGGCTGACCACCGGTTTACCCAGGGTCTCGATGGCGCGGAAGTTCTTCTTCACGCGCTCGATCTCGGTGTAAATGCGCGGCGCGTCGGCCGGTGTCAGGCGCATGGCGCCCTTGAGGTCGGCCCCGGCAAAAAAGGTGGCCTTGGCCGAGGCCAGCACGATGCCCTTGATCGCGTCCTTGTCCTGCAGCACATGGGCGGCGGCTTCGTCCATGTCGTCCTGCCATTGCAGGCACATGGTATTGACGGGTGAGTTGGGTTCGTCAAAGGTGATGGTGGCAATGCCATCGGAGAGGGAGTAGGTGATGGTTTTCATGGTCTTGCGGTGCGATGAGGTTAGATGCGTTCAACAATGGTGGCAATGCCCATGCCGCCGCCCACGCACAGCGTGGCCAGGCCGTAGCGCAGCTTGCGTCGGTGCAGCTCGTCAATCAGCGTGCCCAGAATCATGGCCCCGGTAGCACCGAGCGGGTGGCCCATGGCGATGGCGCCACCATTGACGTTGACCTTGTCGTGCGGCACGCCCATCTCTTTCATGAAGCGCATCACCACCGCGGCAAAGGCTTCGTTGACTTCAAACAGGTCGATGTCGTTGATCGACAGCCCCGCCTTGGCCAGCGCCTTGCGCGTGGCAGGCATCGGGCCGGTGAGCATGATGGTGGGGTCTGCGCCCGAGAGCGCCACCGCCACAATGCGTGCGCGTGGCGAGAGGCCATGTGCCTTGGCAGCGGCCTCGGAGCCCACCAGCACGGCGGCTGCGCCATCCACAATGCCCGACGAATTGCCCGCGTGGTGCACGTGCACGATGCGCTCCACCTGCGGGTAGCGCGTGAGCGCCACCGCATCAAAGCCCATGGCACCCATCTGTTCAAAGGCCGGCTTCAGTCCGGCCAGACCTTCGAGCGTGGTCTGTGGCTTGATGAACTCGTCGCGCGCCAGAATGGTCTGGCCCAGCGCATCGCGCACCGGCATCACCGAGCGGTCAAAGTAGCCCGCCGCCTGCGCGGCTGCGGCGCGCTTTTGCGACTCCAGCCCAAACGCGTCCACGTCCTGGCGCGAAAAGCCTTCGAGCGTGGCAATCAGGTCTGCGCCAATGCCTTGGGGCACAAAGGCGGTTTGCGAATTGGTTTCGGGGTCCATCGCCCAGGCACCGCCATCCGAGCCAATCGGCACGCGGCTCATGCTCTCCACGCCACCTGCCACCACCAGGTCTTCCCAGCCCGAGCGCACCTTTTGCGCCGCCAGGTTGACCGCCTCCAGGCCCGAGGCGCAAAAGCGGTTGATCTGCACGCCCGCGCACTGAAAGTCCCACCCGGCCTTGAGTGCCGCCACCTTGGGCAGCACCGCGCCCTGGTCGCCCACGGGCGAGACCACGCCCATCACCACATCGTCCACACGCGCCGTGTCAAAGCCGTGGCGCTGCTGCAAATCGGTCAGCAGCCCGGCGAGCAGGTTGACCGGCTTGACTTCGTACAGGCTGCCGTCCTTCTTGCCCTTGCCACGCGGCGTGCGGATGGCGTCAAAAACATATGCTTCGGTCATGCTGAACTCCAGAATTGAAACGGCCCCATTCCCGACCGGAATGTGCACTCCCGGAGTATATTGCTTTTAACCAAGCAACCGCTTGGCAAAAATACTGACTGCCTACCGCGTTGTGCAAGCCCAAGCGCAGCAGCGCGACTAGCGACGGCCTGTCTGACGGCTCGATAGCAGTTCTGGCAACTGAGGCTGGCCCGGCGGATGCGCTATATTCCTTTTCACCAAGCATTTGCTTGGAGAAAATGCCCGTACCCGAGACCTTTGCCATGATCGATCGCACACTGTTCAACCCCGACCACGAAGCTTTCCGCGACAGTTTCCGCCGCTTTATCGAGAAGGAAATCGCACCGTTTCACGCCGCCTGGGAAGATCAGGGCTATGTGGACCGGGCGGTGTGGAACAAGGCCGGAGACAACGGCTTTTTGTGCATGAGCATGCCGCAGGCGTTTGGCGGGTCGGACGCCGACAAGCTGTTTTCGGTGATCCAGTTTGAGGAACTGGCGCGCGCCGGGGCCAGTGGCATTGGCTACAGCCTGCACAGCGAAATCGTCGCGCCCTACATCCTGCACTACGGCACCGACGAGCAGAAGGCGCGCTACCTGCCCCGGCTGGCCAGCGGCGAAATGATTGGTGCCATTGCCATGAGCGAGCCCGCGGCGGGGTCGGACCTGCAGGGCATCAAATCCACCGCCATCGAGCAGCCCGACGGCAGCTACCTGCTCAACGGCAGCAAGACCTTCATCACCAACGGCTGGCACGCGGACCTGGTGATTGTGGTGGCCAAGACCAACCCCTCCGCTGGTGCCAAGGGCACCAGTTTGTTGTTGGTGGAGCGCGGCATGGGCGGGTATTCGGTGGGCAAGCGGCTCAAGAAACTGGGCCTGAAGGCGCAGGATACGTCCGAGCTGTTTTTTGACAACGTGCGCCTGGGGCCCGAGCAACTGCTGGGTGGACGGGCGCACGAAAACCGGGGCTTTGTCTGCCTGATGGAGCAGTTGCCCTGGGAGCGGCTGCAGATTGCCGTCAGCGCCGTGGCCGGAGCCCAGGCGGCCATTGGCTGGACGGTGGACTACGTCAAAGAGCGCAAGGTGTTTGGTCAGCCGCTGGCAGCATTTCAGAACACACGCCACACCCTGGCCGAACTGCAGACCGAGGTGCAGGTGGCGCAGGTGTTTGTCGACAAATGCTGCGAACTGATCTGCAAAGACCAGCTCGACACCGCCACGGCCAGCATGGCCAAGTACTGGACCACCGACCTGCAATGCAAGGTGATGGACGAGTGCGTGCAACTCTTTGGCGGCTACGGCTATATGTGGGAGTACCCCATTACCCGGGGCTTTGCCGACGCGCGTGTGGCGCGCATCTACGGTGGTACCAACGAGATCATGAAAGAGGTCATCACCCGCTCGATGGGGCTGGGCGGCAAATAGCCCTCAGGCGTTGGCGCTGTCGGCCTCGGGCGGGGCGCTACGGACCAATTTTTTCCAGGCGTTTACGGCCTGATGGGTTTGCGAAAAATATTTGACGCCCACGATGGGCGTGGCACTCAGCGACGCAAAGCCCTGGCCACCCGCCCAGATCCTGCAGCTCTTGGGCAGGGCGTGGCGCAAGGCTTGCACGTAGGCGCGCGCCTGCTCGGGCTGTAGCACCACGCTGGCCGAGAGCGCAATCAGCGTAATGCCCCAGTCCTCCACCGCCTGCAGCACGTCGTAAACCGGCGTCTGGGTGCCCAGGTTGAAGCACTCCGCCCCTTGCAACACCAGGGCGGCGTGTACCGTCAGCAGCCCCAGCGCGTGGCGCTCGCCCGGCGGTGTGGTCAAGAGCACGCGCTGTGCCGTAGCAGAGGGGTGGTAGCGCAGCAACTGTGCCTGCACGCAGGCTTGCACGGCCTCGGTGTAGCGGTGCTCGGCATGCACGCCCAGGCTGCCTGCTTCCCAGGCGTTGCCCACGGCGCGGTTGAAGGCGGGCAACCAGTATTCAACAAAATGCGCAAGGCCTTCTTGCTGGACCAGGTTGCGGATGTAGTCGCGCACCGCGTTGGCGCTGCTGCCCGGGGCCAGGCAGTCCAGCAGCTTTTGCACTGTTTCGTCCGGGTGCGGTGCCTGTTGTGCCTGCGCCTGGGTGGTGCGCAACTTCTGCAACTGCTCCATCGACAACTGCACCAAGGTGCTCGGGCGCTGTCCCGGGCCCAACAACTGCTTGACCAGTTGCAGCTTTTGCAGGTCGTCCACCGTGTACAGGCGCTGGACGCGTGGCCCGCGCGTAGGCACCGGAAAACCGTAGCGCAACTCCCACTTGCGCAGCACCTCGCGTGACAGACCGGTGGCTAGCTCAAGCTCGGCCTGGTTGATGGTTCCTGAATTCAAACGCATGCCGCACTCTAATCGAAAAACACTGTCCTGGACAAATAGGGTATATTCTGAATACCAAATTTTGGCTAAAAATACCAAAACCCCAACCATAAAGTGGCTGAGTCGGGCCTATGCAAGCACATATTGAGAGTCCAGGCGCATCTACCGGGATCACCCAGATCCTGGTGGTGGACGACAACTCGCACACCCGGCGCTTGCTCAAACTGCAACTCGGCGGCAAGTACGACGTGCTCGAAGCCATCGACGGCGAGCAGGCCCTCAAATTGCTGGCGCAGCACCAACCCAAGGTCATTTTGCTCGACGTGATGCTGCCTGGCACGGTCAACGGCCTGCAGGTGCTCGACGCGGTCAAGCGCGATACCCAGCGGCGTGACACGCTGGTGGGCATGGTCACCGGGCGCAGCCAGATGTTTGACTGTTCCGAAGCCAACCGGCTGGGTGCCGACGCCTATTTCATCAAACCCTTCAGCCCCAGCGCCGTGGGTGCATGGGTGGACAAGAAGCTGCTATGCAGCGCCTGAAAACCCCCGCCCTGCTGGTGACGGTGCTGGGCGCGCTCGCGGCCCTGCTGGTGGCTATGGGTCTCATGGGCCTGCACGGTATCGAGCAATCCAACCAGGCCCTGAAGACGGTGTACGAAGACCGCACCGTTGCCGTTGCGTTGCTGGCTGACGTACAACACCAATTGCTGCTCGGGCGTCTGGCAATCGATAGCAGCGTGCTCAACCCCACGCCCGAGGTGGTGAAGCAAAGCATTGCCGACCTGGAGTCCCACCTGGCCGCCCAGAACCGCGCCAGGGGCGCTTACCTGGAAACCTACCTCACGCCGCAGGAACAGACCTTGGTGAACCAGTTTTCCAAGGACCGCGAGCGCTACACGCAAGAAGGTTTGGCACCGGCCCTGGCCGCGCTGCGCGCGCGCAACACGGGTGAGGCGCTCCGCTTGATCCTGGAGCGGCTGCGCCCGCTGGAGCAGCTGGTGCAAGCGGATCTGGAAGCACTGATGAAGTTGCAGGTCAACGTGGCGGGCGAGGAGTACACCAGCGCCGCAGATCGCTATGTGGCCGCGCGAACCCAGGCCATCATCGAAATCCTGGCCGGTGTACTGGTGGCCATTTTGGGCGCCTTTGCCTTGCGGCGCGCCAACCGCGAGGAAGTGGAAGCGGCCCAGGTGCGCAAGTCGCATGCGGAGGTGCTGGGGTTGCTGATTGAGCGCAACCAGTTCCTGCTGCGTCTGGGGCAGCAACAGGCGGAACTGCAGCAAAGCGAGTTGCGTTGGCGTTCGGCCATTGATGGTGCGGGCGACGGCGTCTGGGACCGCGATGTGACGACTGGTGTAGAGACCTATTCGCGGCGTTGGAAGGAGATGCTGGGTTACTCCGAGTTCGAGATTCTTCCGGATCACGAGGAGTGGGAGAACCGCATTCACGCCGACGACCGGGCCATGGTGCTCTCCAGCGACCGGGCTTACCTGGACGGTGTCGCAGAGCGCTACCACGTGGAGTACCGGATGCGCTGCAAGGACAACAGCTACAAGTGGATTTTGAGCCGCGGCGTAATTGTCAGCCGCGACGCCAGCGGTGCACCCGAGCGCGTGATCGGTACGCACCTGGACATCACCCAGCGCAAGCTGGTGGAAGAAGCACTGCGCGAAAGCAACGAGCGCCTGCGCGGGCTCTACGAACTCTCGCCGCTGGGCATTGCCTTGGCCGACATGAGCGGGCACTTCGTTGACTTCAATCCGGCTTTTCAGGCGATGTGTGGCTATGACGAGCAGGAACTCAAAGACCTGGACTACTGGAAGCTCACCCCTGCCAAGTACATCGACGACGAAGCGGCGCAAATGGAGAAACTCGCAAGCACCGGCCGCTATGGACCGTATGAGAAGGAGTACATCCGCAAGGACGGCAGCCTGATCCCCTTGTCATTGAACGGAATGCAGATCATCGGGCGCGACGGCAAGCCCTATATCTGGTCCATCGCCGAAGACATCTCGCTGCGCAGGCAGCACGAGGCAGAGAACAGACAAAGTCTGGACACCTTGCGCCTGCGTGACGCGGCGCTGAGTCAGATTTCGCAGGGTGTCCTGATTTCGGACGGAAATCGGTTGATCACTTACGCCAATGACGAGTTTGTGCGTATTACCGGCTATGCGCGCGACGAAATCATCGGCAAACCATGCAGCATTCTGCAAGGGCCGGACACCGATCTGGAGACGGTGGTGCGCATGCGCACCGCGTTGAACAGCCAGCAAACCTTCCAGGGCGAAGTTCTCAACTACCGCAAGGATGGTTCGCCCTTCTGGAACGATCTCACCATGACGCCGGTGTTTGACGAGCGGGGACGCCTGAGCCAGTTTATTGGCGTGCAGCGCGACATTACCGAGGCCAAGCTCAACCAAATCCTGCTGGTGGAGCAAGAGCGCAGGTTGCAACTGTTGATTAACAGCGTACCCGCGCTGATTGGTTACTGGGACAAGCAATTGAGCTGCCGCTACGGAAATAGGGTCTATAGCGAGTGGTTTGGCATTGATCCGGCAAAGATGATTGGCATGCACGCCCGAGACGTAGTCGGTGAGAAGCGCTATCAGGAAACCCTGCCCAGAGTCGAGGCAGCGCTGCGCGGTGAGCGCCAGAGATTTGAGGGTTTCCTCACGACCCGGCAGGGCCAGTTCCTGCAAACAATGGTGGAGTATGTGCCCGATCTGCAAGACGGCGTGGTACGCGGCTTTTACGCCGTGGCGTTTGACGTGAGCGAGCTCAAAGCGGGGCAGCTTGCCATGCATGCTGCCAAGGAAGTTGCCGAATCCGCCAACGTGGCCAAGAGCCAATTCCTGGCCACCATGAGCCACGAAGTGCGCACCCCCATGAACGGCATTCTGGGCATGGCGCAGTTGCTGATGCTCGACGACATTGACGAAAAAGAGCGTGTGGACTACGCACGCACCATCCTCACCTCGGGCCAGACGCTGCTGCGCTTGCTCAACGACGTACTGGACCTGGCCAAGATCGAGTCCGGCAAGGTGGATCTTGAGTCGATTGAGATTTCACCGGTGCAGATCATGGCGCACGTGCAGGAGTTGTTCTCACAGGCCGCACAAGCCAAGGGCGTGCAGATCGTTAGCGGCTGGAGGGGGCCGGTGGCAAGCTACCTGGGCGACCCGCACCGCCTCACGCAAATGCTCTCCAACCTGGTGGGCAACGCGCTCAAGTTCACGCACCAGGGCAGCATACGCATTGAAGCGTCCGAAGTGGCTAGCAGCGGCAGCACGGCCACGCTGGAGTTGTCGGTTACGGACACCGGCATTGGCATCCCCGAGGACAAGATGGAAAGGCTGTTCCAGAATTTCTCGCAGGTCGACGCCTCCACCACACGCCAGTACGGTGGCACCGGCCTGGGCCTGTCGATTGTGCGCACGCTGGCGCAAGCCATGGGCGGCGAAGTGGGGGTGGAGAGCGAAGCGGGCAAGGGCTCGCGCTTTTGGTTTCGCATTCAGGCCGAGCGCCTGGCGGTGTACACGCCGTCGCCCGAGGAGCCGCTTACCGCGCAAAGCCTGGCACACGTGGTGCGCACACCGCAGTCGGCGCGCGTGCTGGTGGTGGAAGACAACCCGGACCACCAGCGCCTGGTCGAAGTGCTGCTGGGGCGCCTGGGCCTGAACGTAAGCACCGCCGAGGACGGCCAGCAAGCGCTCGACCTGATCATGCAGGGCGACAAGGCGCAACTGGTTCTGATGGATTTGAATATGCCGGTGCTCGATGGCTACACGGCCACGCAGAAGATTCGGCAGTGGGAGCAGGACACTGGCCGGGCACGGCGCACCATTGTTGCGCTCACGGCCAACGCCTTTGAGCACGACCGATTGAGTTGCCTGGCGGTGGGCATGGACGAGGTGTTGACCAAGCCGGTGTTGTTTGACAAGCTCCAGGCCACGCTGGCGCACTGGTTGCCCGAGCTGGTGGACCCAGAGCGCGCCGAGAAGGCGCTCGACATCCAACGCGTGCAGGACTTGCTGCACGAGCTGTACCCGATGCTGGAGAACAACCAGGTCGATGCCATTGCGCGCTTCAAGCACTTGCAGGAAGCGGTGACGCATACGCGGCTGGAATTGCCAGTGGCCCAGGCGGGCGCGGCGCTGCAGAACTTTGAGTTTGAGGCGGCGCTGGCGCAGTTGCAAGGCATTGTGGTGGCATAGGCAGGGGCGGGTGCTGTGAATCCAACGCTTGACCTGAAACACTATGCATTCTTGCGCCGCGTGCTGCTGGGGTTCGTGGCGGGTGCCAACCTGGTCTTTCTGGGCTTTGCGGCGTACTCGGTTTTTCACAGTTACCAAGGCCATGAAGCACAGGCCCGCAGGCAGGTTCAGGGCATGGCGCAATCCCTGCAGCGCAATATTGATGATCTGGCCGACAAGATTCATCTGACCCTGCAAGCCACAGTGGATGAACTGCAGCATGAGCTCGGTGGCAAGGGGGTGGACGAAAAGTTCATGACATCCTACCTGCCACGCCTGCAGGGGCGCGTCCCTCAAATCGAAGCCATCCGCATTGCAGACGCGCGCGGCCTGGTGATCCTGGGGCAGGGCGCTGACAAGGCCCGTGGCATCACCTGGTCAGACCGCGATTATTTCATCCACCACATGACGCATGCGGACGATGCCATGCTGGTGACCAAGCCACGCCTTGGGCGCACGGCCAAGCAATATATCGTCAACTTTTCCATGCGCTACAACCACCCCGATGGCCGATTTGCCGGTGTGGTGTCCGCTCCCGTTTCGGTTACCTATCTGCAGACGTTGACCAGCGCTTTTGACGTCGGTGCCAATGGCATGGTTTCGCTGCGCGATCAGGACTTGGGCCGGATTACAGGGGCACCGCTCCACGACGATCGGCCCGCAGAGCAGGTGGGCTCCAAAGTGATCTCGGACGCAACCCTGGCGGCGTTGACCTCGGGCCAGGCCAGCGTGGCCTACACGACCACCTCTGCGGCTGATGGCGTAACGGGTGCCATGTACGTGCAACGACTCAAGGAGGTTCCGTTTATCGTGACGGTGGGGCTGGCCCGCAAGGATTACCTGGCGAACTGGTACGAAGAGATCTACCGGATGCTGGTGCTGGTGCTGCTCTTTGGTTTGGCCTCGGTGTTGGCTTGGCGACGTTTGAACACCTTGCTGGATCAAGGCGATCAGTTGCAGACCAAGGTTGAGGAACATGAAGCGCGCTGGAAAGTTGCCATGGACCGCATCGGCGAGGGCTTTTGGGAATGGGATATGGCGACCGGCGAGATGCCACGCTCGCGCGCATTCGATGCGGCCTTGGGCTACAGTGAGCAGGAGTTACCCTTTACCGCAAACGCCTGGGTGCAACTGATTCATCCCGAGGACCTCGAAAGAAACACTACCTGTCTGCAGAACCATCTGGCGGGTGGGCCCAAGTACGCGGTCGAAATGCGCGTGCGCGCCCAAGACGGCAGCTACCGCTGGATAGCGTGCCGTGGCGCGGTGGTCGCGCGTGACGCCAAGGGTGCGCCCACGCGCATGAGCGGCATGCACACCGACATTACCGAGCGCCGACAACAGGAGGAACAGCTCAGGCTCTTGGCCAAGGCTGTTGCCGAGGCCAACGATGTGGTGGTTATTACCGAGGCAGAGCCTAAAGACCCACCCGGGCCTCGCATCGTGTTTGTCAATGATGCGTTCGAACGCATCACCGGCTACAGCCGCGAAGAAGCGATTGGCAACACACCGCGCATGTTGCAGGGGCCCCAATCGGATCGTGCTGCGCTGGACCGTATTCGCAGTGCGATGAAGAAATGGCAGCCGGTACATGAAGAAGTGCTTAACTACACCAAGGACGGGCGCGAGTTCTGGAGTGATCTGCAAATTTACCCATTGGCAAATGCATCCGGCTGGTACACCCACTGGATTGCGATCCAGCGCGACATTGCCGAGGCCAAGCTCAACCAGATCTTGCTGGCCACCAAGGAGCGCGAACTCCAGTTGCTGATCGACAGCGTACCCGCCATGATTGGCTATTGGGACAACAACCTCATCAACCACTACGGCAATCGGGCCTATGGCGAGTGGTTTGCCATCGATTCGGCCACGATGCCGGGCATGCACATCAGGGACGTCATCGGTGAGGAGCGCTACGAGGCGAACCTCCCCTACATTGAGGCTGCCCTGCGCGGCCAGCGCCAGAGGTTTGAGCGCGCAATCCCGACGCCCGACGGGCGCATGCGGTATGCCCAGGCCGAGTATGTGCCCGACGTGCAGGAGGGGGTGGTGCGCGGCTTTTACGCCGTGGTGTTTGACGTAAGCGAACTCAAGCAGACACAGTTGGAGCTGATGGCGGCCAGGGACGCAGCCCAAGCGGCCAGTGTTGCCAAGAGCCAGTTCCTGGCGACCATGAGCCACGAATTGCGAACCCCGCTCAACGGCATCATGGGCAATGCGCAGTTGCTGATGATGGACGATGTGCGGGAACGAGACCGTGTGGATTACGCCCACACGGTGCTCACCTCGGGTCAGACCTTGCTGGTGCTGATCAACGACATTCTGGACCTGGCAAAAATCGAGGCGGGCAAGCTCGAACTTGAATCGATCAAGGTCTCGCCGCTACAGATCATGGCCCATGCGCAGGAGCTGTTTTCGCAGGCGGCACACGCCAAGGGCTTGCAGATCAGCACCGATTGGCGGGGGCCGCGGGCGAGCTACCTGGGCGACTCGCACCGCCTCACGCAAATGCTCTCGAACCTGGTGAGCAACGCGGTCAAGTTCACGGCCCAGGGCCGCATCCGCATCGAAGGCGCTGAGGTGGATGCCCGCGGCAGCACAGCAACGCTCGAGTTCTCGGTGATCGACACCGGCATTGGCATTGCCCGCGACAAGTTCGACAAGCTGTTCCAGAGTTTCTCGCAGGTGGACTCCTCCACCACGCGCCAGTACGGTGGCACCGGGCTGGGGTTGTCGATTGTGCGCACACTGGCGCAACTGATGGGCGGCGAGGCAGGCGCGCAGAGCGAACTGGGTCATGGCTCGCGCTTTTGGTTTCGCATTCAGGCCGAGCGCGTGGCGGCCCAGCCCGCAACGCCCGAGGCGCTGCGCACGGCCCAACTTCAAGCACGCGTGGTGCGCAGCGCACAGTCGGCGCGCGTGCTGCTGGTGGAAGACAACCCGGACCACCAGCGCCTCACCGGCGCACTGCTGGAGCGCCTGGGGCTGAACGTGGCCATGGCCGAGAACGGGCAGCAAGCGCTCGACCTGATTGCGCAGGGCGACAAGGCGCAGGTGATCCTGATGGACTTGAATATGCCGGTGCTGGACGGCTATACGGCCACGCAGCAACTTCGCAAGTGGGAGCAGAACCACGGCGAAGCGCGGCGCACCATCGTGGCGCTCACCGCCAATGCCTTTGAGCACGACCGACGCAGTTGCCTGGCGGCGGGCATGGACGAGGTGCTGACCAAGCCGGTGTCGTTTGACCAGCTTCATGCCACGCTGGCGCGTTGGTTGCCTGAGTTGGTGGACCCAGAGCGCGCCGAGAAGGCGCTCGACATCCAACGCGTGCAGGACTTGCTGCACGAGCTGTACCCGATGCTGGAGAACAACCAGGTCGACGCCATCGCCCGCTTCAAGGACTTGCAGGACGCGGTGGCCGACACACCGCTGGCGTTGCCCGTGGCCCAGGCCGGCGAGGCGCTGCAAAACTTTGAGTTTGAGGCGGCGCTGGCGCAGTTGCAAAGCCTGGAGGTGCCATAGTGCGGCGGCACTTTTTCAGAACCGGTGCCTGAAGCCCAGTGCAAAGAAGTCCTCACCGTTGGCACCATAGTTGTTGAGCGTGTCGTACACGGAACAACGGTGGTGCAGCCGCAAGAACAGTTCTTCCGATGGCTTGGCGGTCCTCGAAAAGGCGACCTCGATGATCAGAAAACCAAGCGTCTGGCTCCCCTTGCCGCCGGGGCCACGTTCGAGCGGGCTCACACTGCTGGTGTACGAGACGCCCAGAGGGCCCAAGCGAAGATCGGTATGCAGATATTCATTCCACGGAAAACTGCTCCAGCGCAGAACCGGTACGACCGCAATTTCGGTCAGCGACGCCACACCGGACTGCTGGCCAATCATGCCGTCGAGTTCCAGCGACAAGGGCAGATGGGCGGCGCGCCAAAGGGTCTTGCTGGCAGTGAGCGCAACCAGGTATTGATCCAGGTAACTCGCCCGTCCCTGCGTCCAGCCAGCGGGCTCGGTGTCGTAGTACTGCCCGGCATAGACCCCAACGCCCCAGTCAAACTCCTCAGACGCTGCGCCAACCGGCAGCAACAGCACCGCAAGGGAAAGTATGCGCAGCCGTTGCACAACGCGCAGCACAAGTCGCCTTAGGGTTCGCATTTGATCGTCACCTCCAAGCGTGGCTCGTCATGTCGACGAGGATGAAGTCATGGATCGCCACGGCCTTCGGCCTCGCGATGACGGGGTAAGGGAGTGGCAACGCAATGACGAGGGGCTGTCATTGCGAGGAGCGCAGCGACGCGGCAATCCATGTCTTTTGGCTGTCATTGCGAGCGCAGCGCGGCAATCCATGCAGGCATGAAGCCATGGATCGCCACGGCCTTCGGCCTCGCGATGACGAAGTGGCGTGGCCTCGCGATGACGGGGTAAGGGAGTGGCCTCGCGAGGATGAAAGGCTGTCATTGCGAGCGCAGCGCGGCAATCCATGCAGGCATGAAGCCATGGATCGCCACGGCCTTCGGCCTCGCGATGACGAGGTGGCGTGGCCTCGCGATGACGAGGTGGGGGAGAGGCCTCGCGAGGATGAAAGGCTGTCATTGCGAGCGCAGCGCGGCAATCCATGCAGGCATGAAGCCATGGATCGCCACGGCCTTCGGCCTCGCGATGACGAGGTGGGGAAGCGGCCTCGCGATGACTACTTGCGACAAAGAGGGCAATTGGGGTTCTCATGACTTGTGGAAATCATTGATGCGCTTGCGTCATTGGGCCCAAGGGGCGTTGTTTGCGACTTGAGAAAGCGCAAGACTGACGTTGCACTTGTGCATCACTAAGACTCCCTTAAGGCGGGCTTCTTAGAATTACAGGCGACCAAACATGCAATGGAACCAGTGCCGTGTTGGCGGCACAAACTGAAGCGAAAAGAAAACCATGAAATGCCCCGTCTGCCCGGAATCCAGCCTGCTGATGACCGAACGCCAAGGCGTTGAAATTGACTACTGCCCACAGTGCCGAGGCGTCTGGCTTGATCGGGGCGAACTCGACAAGTTGATAGAGCGCTCTGCAACCAGCGTCGCTGCAACGCCACCCCCACAGCCCAGCTATCCGCCCAGTGGCTACCCCCGCAAGGACGAGCACCATTCGTCGCACCATGGCGGTTACGGGCATGATCAGCATCGTAAAAAATCCTGGCTGGGCGAAATTTTTGATTGATCGCGCCCGCCTTTGCGAAATCTGCTAGTCAGGCCGTGCGATTCGCGGCACAAGCTTGACTTCATCCATGACGTCTCTTTACCTTTTGCTTTGGATCGTTGCCGCAGTCCTGCTGCAACTTGCCATCTATTTATCCATTGGGTTCTGGCGGCACTGGCAGGCGTACCGGGCGCTGCGCAGTGTGGCAGACGAGTTTGACCTCGCCCCCACCCCTGTGCCACACGGTTTGCCGGTGCCAGGCGCTGCATGGGCAGGCTACCGGACTTTTCGTGTCGAGGGCAAATTGCTCGAAGACGCGGCCCAACAGATTTGTTCGTTTTATCTTGTGCCTGCCGATGACAAGCCGCTACCCCCCTTCTTGCCGGGCCAGTTTCTTAGCTTTGCGCTGGATGTGCCTGCACCGTCGGGTGGCACCCAGGCCGTAGTGCGTTGCTACTCGCTGTCCGACGCGCCCAATTCCAGCCACTACCGCATTTCTGTCAAGCGCGAAGCTGCACCAGCGGGCAGCAACCTGCCGCATGGAGTCGCGTCAAACTACCTGCATGACCATGTCGTTGTGGGAAGCCGTTTGCAGGTGCGTGCTCCGGCGGGTCATTTCTTTATCGACCAGGGCAATGCGCCGGTGGTGCTGATGGGCGGCGGCATCGGTATCACGCCCATGCTGAGCATGCTGAACTGGTGTTTGAAGGAGCAGCCCGGGCGCGAGGTGTGGCTGTTTTACGGGGTGCGCAATGCTACCGAACTGGTGATGCAGTCGTACCTACAGGACTTGGCCGCACAACATTCGAACTTTCATCTGCACCTGTGCATCAGCACTGCGCAGGCAGGCGACCTTGGGGCGCAGCAGGCCACTGCGGTGCATTACCACCGCAGCCGGGTCCATGTGGCGCTGCTGCGCCAACTGTTGCCGCTCAAGCCTTACCACTTCTACATTTGCGGCCCCACGGCCATGCTGCAAAGTTTGGTGGGCGATCTGGAAGAGTGGGGGGTGCCCGATGGGCGCATTCACTTTGAAGCGTTCGGCCCGGCATCCATCCCGCGCAAAAAGCCGGCGCCCGAGGCGCGCTCAACGGTTGCGCCGGGTGAAGCGGCCAGCGCGGTGATGGTGACCTTTGCCAAGTCGGGCAAACAAGCGCTATGGGAGCCAGGCATGGGCTCGCTGCTGGAGTTTGCCGAGCAGCAGGGCGTGGCGGTGGCGTGCGGCTGCCGGGCAGGCGGCTGTGGCAGTTGTCAGACCAGCATTCGCAGCGGCGAAGTGGCCTACACGCAGGCCCCGGATTTTGACCCCGAGCCGGGCAACTGCCTGCTGTGCGTTTGCACGCCAAAAACCGCAGTAACGCTGGAGGCCTGAATGAAAAGTTCACTATGGCGCGAGCACGTACTGCCCTTTACCCTGCTGTTGGGCCTGCTGGCTGCCGCCACTCTTGCGGGCGACTATCTCTTGCACCGCCTCAACCTGGTCTGGGTGGGCCGCTACATGGGGATACCGGGTACCTTGCTGATCATTGGCTCGCTCTACTACTCGGCGCGCAAGCGCAAGTGGGTGAGCCGGGGCGACCCCAAGTCGCTGCTCACCATGCATGAGTTTGGTACCTGGCTGGGTTCCCTGATGGTGTTGATCCATGCGGGCGTTCATTTCAACGCCATCCTGCCCTGGTTGGCCACCGTCGCGATGGGGGTCAACGTGGTCAGTGGCATGGTGGGCAAAATGCTGTTGGGCCAATCCCGCGCGCATGTACAGGGCGAGCGCGAGCGCTTCCAACTGCGCGGGCTCTCCAAGACCGAGGTTGAGCAAGCCGTGTTTTGGGACGCGGTGGCTTTGGGTGCGATGACCCAATGGCGCAAGGTGCACATCCCGATCTTTGTCGTGTTTGCCGTGCTGGCGCTGGGCCATATCCTCAGCATCTTCCTGTTTTGGGGGTGGGCATGAGTCGCACGCTCAAGATCATTCTGACCCTCAACCTGCTGGTGTTGGCGGTGCTGACCTTTGCCTACCCGCACCTGATGGTTGGGCCGGGCAAGCTCATCCCTGGCCACAAGCAGCTTGATACGGACTGTTTTGCCTGCCACGTCGCATTTACCGGAGTTGCTTCCCCCAAGTGCGCAAGCTGCCACAAGCCGGCCGATATTGGTCGCCTGACGGTCAGCGGCGCGCCGGTTGCCAAGCCCCTGACTTCGGTAGCGTTTCACCAGGAACTCATCAGTCAGGACTGTGTGGCCTGCCACAGCGATCACGCGGGGGTAAAGCGCTATCACTTCAAAGGCTTTTTTGACCATAGCCTGCTGAAAAAGCAAACCAGCGAGCGCTGCCAAGCCTGTCACAAGGCACCCGCCGATGCGCTGCACCAGCAAATCACCGGCAACTGTTCACAATGCCATACCCAGCAAAAATGGACACCCGCCAACTTTGCGCACGACAACTACTTCGCGCTGGACCGCGACCACAGCGCCACTTGTGTAACCTGCCATGTGGGCAATGACTACAGCCGCTACACCTGCTACGGCTGCCATGAGCACACCCAGACCAACATCCGGCGCGAGCACGTGGAAGAAGGAATTCGCCAGTTCAACAATTGCGTGGAGTGCCACCGCAGCGGCAACAAGCACGACATCAAAGGAGGCGAGGGGCGCCATGGTGAGGACCGCGAGCACGACTGAACCGCACCGAGCAAGTGTTTGTGCGCAGCCAGCCGATTGGCGTTTGATTTGCAGGAACCCGCCTGCTGGCGATGGTTTTTCAGGAGCCCGCCTGCTGGCGATTGATTTGTAGTCATTGCGAGGAGCGCAGCGACGCGGCAATCCATGCAGGCACAAAGTCATGGATCGCCACGGCCTGTCGGCCTCGCGATGACGGGGTAAGGGAGTGGCAACGCAATGACGAGGGGCTGTCATTGCGAGGAGCGCAGCGACGCGGCAATCCATGTCTTTTGGCTGTCATTGCGAGCGCAGCGCGGCAATCCATGCAGGCATGAAGCCATGGATCGCCACGGCCTTCGGCCTCGCGATGACGAGGTGGGGGAGTGGCCTCGCGAGGATGAAAGGCTGTCATTGCGAGCGCAGCGCGGCAATCCATGCAGGCATGAAGCCATGGATCGCCACGGCCTTCGGCCTCGCGATGACGAGGTGGGGAAGCGGCCTCGCGATGACTACTTGCGGCAAACAGGGCAATTGGGGTTCTCATGACTTGTGGAAATCATTGATGCGCTTGCGTCATTGGGCCCAAGGGGCGTTGTTTGCGACTTGAGAAAGCGCAAGACTGCCGTTGCACGACTGAACCGCACCGAGCAACTGTTCGTGAGTAATCAGCCGATTGGCGCTTGATTTGTGGGAGCCAGCCTGCTGGCGATTGATTTGTAGTCATTGCGAGGAGCGCAGCGACGCGGCAATCCATGCAGGCACAAAGACATGGATCGCCACGGCCTGTCGGCCTCGCGATGACATCCCTCTTGTCATTGCGAGGAGCGCAGCGACGCGGCAATCCATGCAGGCACAAAGACATGGATCGCCACGGCCTGTCGGCCTCGCGATGACGGGTTGCCATGGATCGCCACGGCCTGTCGGCCTCGCGATGACGGGTTGCCATGGATCGCCACGGCCTGACGGCCTCGCGATGACGAATTGGAAGGGCCTCGCGATGACATTCCTCTTGTCATTGCGAGGAGCGCAGCGACGCGGCAATCCATGCAGGCACAAGGTCACCGATCGCTTGCAGGTAAGCTCCTACCAGACGCAATCAATCCGTGCGTTCAAAGTCAGGAAGTTTCGCCATGAGTCTTGTCACCTTGTTAACCCGCCAGGCGCGCCTGGCACCGGATCGCGCCGCTATTTTCTATGGCACCGACACCTGGGCCACCCATGCACAGTGGGCGCAGCGCAGCGCGGGACTGGCCCAGCGGCTGCGCCAGGCAGGACTTGCGCCCGGCGAGCGCGTGCTGCTGTTCATGCGCAACCACCCGCGCTATCTGGAGTTGCTGTGGGCGGCGTGGTGGGCCGGGCTGGTGGTGGTGCCGGTCAACGCCAAGCTGCATGCCAAAGAGGTGGAGTGGATCATTGCCAACGCGCAAGCGCGCTGGGCGTTTGTCACCCGCGATGTGGCACCCGAGCCGCTACTGGGGCTGGAGCGTCAGGTGGATGTGGAGTCGCCCGAGTGCGATGCCATGCTGCAGCCGGTGGACGACTTTGCGGCCATTGCGCACACCCAGCGCGCGCCGGACGATGTGGCCTGGCTGTTTTATACCAGCGGCACCACCGGTCGGCCCAAGGGCGTGCAGATCACGCAGCGCAACCTCATGACCATGGGGCTGACCTACTTTATCGACGTGGACAACCTGGTTGCGCAGGACTGCATCGTCTATGCCGCGCCGATGTCGCACGGTGCCGGGCTGTACTCCATCAGCCACCTGATGGCTGGTGCGCGCCATCTGGTGCCCGCCTCGGGCGGCGTGGACCCGGCCGAGTTGTTCATGCTGGGTGCGGCGCACGGCCCGCTGTCCACCTTTGCCGCGCCCACCATCGTCAAGCGACTGGTGGATTACGCCGAGCAGGCAGGGCTGCGCCCGCAGGACTGCGCCAAGGCGTTCAAGACCATCGTCTATGGCGGTGCCCCCATGTACGTGGCCGACATCCAGCGCGCCTTGCGCGTGATGGGGCCGCGCTTTGTGCAGATTTACGGGCAGGGCGAAACGCCGATGGTGGCCACGGCCTTATCGCGCCACCAGCTCAGCGACGCAGGGCACCCGCGCTATCTGGAGCGCATTGCGTCGGTGGGCGTGGCCCAGACGCCGGTGCAGGTGCGCATTGCGGATGAACAAGGTACTAGCTTGCCGCTGGGCGCGGTGGGCGAGGTGCTGGTGCGCGGCGACAGCGTGATGTCGGGCTACTGGCGCAACGAGGCTGCCAGCGCTGCTGCCATTCGCGACGGCTGGCTGTTTACCGGCGACGTGGGTTGCCTCGATGCCGATGGCTTTCTGACGCTCAAGGATCGCAGCAAGGACTTGATCATCAGCGGGGGCTCCAACATCTACCCACGCGAAGTGGAAGAAGTGCTGCTCACCGCCCCCGGCGTGGCCGAGGTGGCCGTGGTGGGCGCGCCCGACCCCGAGTGGGGCGAAGACGTGGTGGCCTTCGTGGTGCTGCAAGCCGGTGCCAGCGTGAGCGCCGAGCAACTCGACGCGCACTGCCTGGCGCAAATGGCCCGCTTCAAGCGCCCCAAGCGCTATGTGCTGGTGGATGAGTTGCCCAAGAACAACTACGGCAAGGTCCTCAAAACGGAGTTGCGCGCGCGACTGCAGGCTGATGGGCAAAGCACCGCCACTTCGTTCTCGTGAGGCTCTGCTACTTCGTCATCGCGAGGCCCTTCACGTCGTCATCGCGAGGCCTTTAGGCCGTGGCGATCCATGACTTCATGGCTGCATGGATTGCCGCGTCGCTACGCTCCTCGCAATGACAGCATTTCGCCTCGCCCTCACTTCGTCATCGCGAGGCCGTCAGGCCGTGGCGATCCATGACTTCGGGGTTCAGACTGCGTCGGGCTGGGCCTGGGGGGCGGCGTTTTGGAAGGCTGGCAGGGCCAGGCAGGCTTGTTCGATGCGCAGCAGGGTGGGGTAGGCATCCAGTGGTGTGTCGAAGCGGCGCGCGTTGGCCAGTTGCGGCACCAGGCAGCAGTCGGCCAGGCCGGGCGTGTCGCCGTGGCAGAAGCGGCTGCTGTGACCATGCGTGTCGCCGTGGCAGAAGCTGCCGCTGTGGCCAGGAGAGTTGCCGTGACCAATGTTCCCGGCGTGGCTGGTAAGCAGGGTCTCCAGCGCGGTGAAGCCCAGCGTGATCCAGTGGCGGTACCAGTCGGCACGCTCGGCGCTGGGCACTTTCAGCGTGTGCTCCAGGTACTGCAGCACGCGCAGGTTGTTGAGCGGGTGCACCTCGCAGGCAATGGTTTGCGCCATGGCGCGCACACGCGCTCTGCCCACGGCATCGGCGGGCAGCAGCGCCGGCTGCGGGTGGGTTTCTTCCAGGTATTCGATGATCGCCAGCGACTGGCCCAGCGCCTGCCCCTCATCCACCAACGTGGGCACCAGCGCGCTCGGGTTGAGCGCGCGGTACTGCGCCGAATGCTGCACACCGCCGTCCTGCAGCAGATGCACCGGCACCGATTCATAGGGCAGGCCCTTGAGGTTGAGCGCAATGCGTACCCGGTAAGCGGCAGAGCTGCGAAAGTAGGTGTACAGAGTCAGCATGGCACCCTATCCAGGATTACTTGGTTGCGAGTTGGCCCACCACTTCGGCCACCAGATCGGTGCCGACATCTTTGGCAAACATGTCCCACACCGGCTTGACCTGCGTTTGCATGCGCCGGCGCTCGGCCGGGGTGATGTCGTTGATCAGCAGGCCTTTGGCGGCCATGGCAGCTTCGGCGCTCTTGGCCTGCTCACGCGCTACGCCGCGCTGGAAGGCGCGCGTCTCGATGGCCGCTTCGCGCAGGATGGCCTGGTCTGCAGCGGGCAAGCCGTCCCAGAACTTCTTGGACACCAGGGGCACAAATGCGCCGTAGGAGTGCTTGGTGAGCGACAGGTATTTCTGCACTTCGTTGAGCTTGAGCGCGGCGGTGACTGCGGACGGCGTTCCCTGGCCATCGACGGTGCGGGTTTCCAGCGCGGTGTAGAGCTCGGGCACGGCCAGCGGGACCGGGTTGGCGCCCAGCGCCTTGACCGTTTCCTGCGAAATCTTGGCTTGCACGGCGCGGAACTTCAGGCCCTGAAAGTCTTCCCACTTCTGGATCGGCAGCTTGCTGTTGGTGGCGTTGAAGAAACCGTTTTCCCAGTAGGTCAGGCCCACCAGGCCCTTGGCAGGCAGCTTGTCGAGCAGTTTCTGGCCGGTAGCGCCATCGAGCACTTTCTCGGCTTCCTGCTCGTTGGAGAACAGAAACGGGAAGTCCAGAATTTCAAGTTCCTTGACCATGCCGGTCAGGGTGCTGGTCTGGGGTACGGTGAAATCGATGGTGCCGCCTTGCAGTGCCGAGGTAACCTGCACATCGTTGCCCAGCGCGCCGTTGTAGAAGGGCTTGATCTTGATGCGGCCCTGGGTCTTCTTGTCCACCAGTTCGACAAAGCGTGCCACGCCTTGGCCCTGGTGGGTTTTCTCGGACAGGGTGACGGCAAACTTGGCGTTGATCTCGGCATGGGCCGAAGCGCCCAACATGGCGCTGAGCACCAGGCCAGCGCATTGGGCGGCGAACTTGAGTTTCATGAAGTCTCCTTGTGTAGTGGATGGAACAGAGTCTTAGCGCCACCAACCGGCGGGCACCGTAACCAGGGCGGGAAAAAGAACCAGGGCGACCAGCACGATCGACTCGGCCAGCAGAAAGGGCAGCACGCCCTGCACCGCCTGCGCCATGCTGATTTTTCCGATGGAGCTGACCACGTTGAGCACCACGCCCACGGGCGGTGTGATCATGCCAATCGAGCAGTTCATGATGAAGATCACGCCAAAGTAGACCGGATCGACTCCCGCCTGGATGGCAATGGGCAGGAACACCGGCGTAAAGATCAGCACGATGGGGATGAAGTCGAGCACCATGCCCGCCAGAAAAACGACCACCATCATGGCGCTTACCAAGAGCAGCGGCTTGTCGGCAAACACCTGCATCCATTGGCCCACCTGGCTGGGAATGTCGGCAATGGTGATCATGTACGACGCCACCATGGCCATGGCGGCAAGCAGCAGCACCACCGCCGTGGTGCGGGCCGTGACCAGCAGGCTTTCGTACACGTCGGCCCAACTGAGTTCACGGTAGATGACCAGGCCGACAAACATGGCGTACATGGCAGCCACCACGGCCGCTTCGGTGGGCGTGAAGATGCCAAATTTCAGGCCGCCAATGATGATCACCGGCAGCATCAGCGCCCAAAAGCCCTTACCCAGTAGCGCCATGCGCTCCGACCAGGGCAGCTTGGGTGTGAGCTGGGTGTGCTCGCGCCGCGATACCAGCCACCAGGCCACCACCAGCGACAAGCCCATCATCACGCCCGGCACCATGCCGGCAAAAAACAGTTTGGTGACCGACACGTTGGCTACCACGCCAAACAGCAGGAAGCCGATGGAGGGCGGAATCACCGGGGCGATGATGCCGCCTGCGGCCATCAGCCCGCAGGCGCGGTTGACGTCGTACCCGGCGGTGCGCATCATGGGCACCAGAATGGCCGCCAGTGCAGCGGTGTCGGCCACGGCCGAGCCCGACAGGCTGGCCAGCAGCACGGCCGCAATGATGGCCACGTAGCCCAGCCCGCCGCGCAGGTGTCCGACGAAGGCCGCTGCCATGTCCACGATGCGCTTGGACAGGCCCCCGGCGTTCATGAACTCGCCGGCCAGAATGAAAAACGGCACCGCCATGAGCACAAAGTTGTCGGCCCCGCCGATGGTGTTTTGCGCCACGATCTGTGCGTCAAACTGGCCCAACTGCAGCATGATGGCGATGCCCGAGAACAGCAGCGCAAAGGCAATCGGCATTCCGATGGCGATCAGGCCGAGCAAGGTGCCCAAAAAAATCAGGGCGCTCATGGCTTGGGGTCCTTGGGCTGGTGGGTGGCGACGTGGGTCATTTCGGCTTCGATGCGCTCGCCCAGGTTGAGCGTCATGCTCAGTTCGTCGGGGGTGTGGGGCTGGGTGAGGGCGTCCCAGATGTTGAACGCGATGCTGATGAACATGCCCACGCCAAACACGATGGCCGAGCCGTGCAGCCAGGCGTAGGAGACGCCCAGCACCGGGTAGCTGTTGTCCAGGTTGATGAGGGTTTGCCGCCAGCCGCCGACCACAAATACGACGCACGCGCCCAGCATCAAGCTGCCGGTAAAGGCAATACCGGCCTTGCGCCACGCCGGGGGCAGGCTCCTAACCAGGGTGTCAAAGCCGATGTGCGCGTGCTGGCGCGAGGCCAGGATGGCCCCCAGAAACACCAGCCACACAAACAGCAGGCGCGCCAGTTCTTCCGAGACCGCTATCCCCGAGTCAAAGCCATAGCGCAGCACCACGTTGCCAAACACCAGCAGCGCCATCAGCGCCAGGCAGGCGACGATGGTCAGTTGCAATGCACGCGTGACCGCTTGCGTCAATCGTATGAACATGGATTCTCAATCTCATTTTTTTGGGGCAGGGTGCGTGACAGCGCTCGCTATTAGAGAAGAGATTGATCTATCATTCAAACGGTGTTTTATGATGAATTTATTTCAATAGCTTATGAATGTCACCTTGCGTCAGTTGCGCGCCTTTATTGCCCTGGCCCAAACCAGCAGCTTTACCGTGGCCGCCAACCAGTTGCACATGACCCAGTCGGCGCTGAGTGGCTTGATCAAGGAGTTGGAGCAGGCGCTGGGCGTGCAGGTGGTCAACCGCAGCACGCGCAAGGTGGGCCTTTCGGAAGTGGGGCGCGAGTTTTACCCGCTGGTGGCCAGGCTGCTGCAAGACCTGGACGGGGCCCTGGACACGATTGCCGACTTGAAGGCGTTCAAGCACGGCATCGTGCGCGTGGCAGCGCCGCAGTTGATGTCGGCATCGGTGTTTCCCCAGGTGATTGCCGGTTTCAGGCAGCGCTACCCCGACATTGAGATCCGGCTGCTGGACTGTATGGTTGAGCATGTGCTGCCCAGAGTGCACAGTGGCGAGGCGGACTTTGGCGTGGGGCCTGAGCGCGAATCGGCGGCGGATATCGAGGCGCAGACCTTGTTCGAGAGTCCGTTTGTCGTGGTATTGCGGCCCGACCACCCCTTGGCGCAACAGGAGTGCGTGACCTGGGACGACGCGCTGCGCTATCCGGTAATTGCCTTGAAGGGGGAATTTACGCATCGCCTGCGGGTGGACTTGCACGCATCCTTGCACGACGAAGCGCTCAACCCGGCCAACGAGGTGGGCTTCATGACGACGGCCTTTGCCATGGTGAGTGCGGGGTTGGGCGTGACCACCTGCTTGCCTTACGCCAAAGGCCTGATTGATCTGCACCAGTTGCAAAGCCGCCCGCTGACCGACCCCGTGGTGCGGCGCAAGTTCTTGCTGTTTATGCGCAAGGACCGTCCGCTATCGCCTGCGGCGCAGTGCTTCTCGGCCTATTTGCTCGATTACGTGGCGCGCCAGGACTGGGGTCCAACGCGGGTCTGAGCGCTGGCCCGGGTGGTCAGTGCCCGGATAGCAGCGCGTCGATTTGTGCGTCCTTGTCGCGCCAGAGTTGCTGCACCCATTGGGAGAAGGCTTCGCGAAAGGCGGCGTCCTGGGCGTAGTCGCCAGTGAGCAGGTGCTGCGGGATGGGCAGCACGCGCACGCGCACGATCACGCGCCGAAGCTTGCCCATCAAGAAGGCGGTAAAGGTGGGTGCGCCGTCGGGGTAGACGATGGTGACGTCCAGGATCGCCTGGAACTTGTCACCCATGGCGTTCAAGGCCAGCGCCATGCCACCGGCCTTGGGCTTGAGCAGGTGGCGGTAGGGCGACTGCTGGCGCGCGTGCTTGGCTTGGGTAAAGCGCGTGCCCTCCAGAAAGTTCATCACGCTGGTGGGGATGAGGGCAAACTTTTCGCAGGCCTTGCGCGTGGTGGCCTGGTCGCGCCCGCGCATCTCGGGGTGCTTCTTCAGAAACTCTTCGCTGTGGCGGCGCATGAACGGAAAGTCCAGCGCCCACCACGCCAGCCCCATCACCGGCACCCAGATCAACTGCTGCTTGATGAAAAACTTGAGCAGCGGGATGCGCCCGTTGAGCAGGTGCTGCAGCACCAGGATATCGACCCACGACTGGTGGTTGCTGTTGACCAGGTACCAGCTGCGGGGGTTGAGGCCTTCGATGCCGGTCACGTCCCAGGTGGTGCGCTGCGTGAGGTTCATCCAGCCGCTGTTGCCGGTGATCCAGGTCTCGGCGATAAACAGCAGCACCGGATCGACCAGCAGGCGCACACGCTTGAACGGCAGTACCAGCTTGACGGCGGCAAACAGCAGCAGCACCGGCACCCAGAACAGGGTGTTGCAGATCAGGAGCAGGGAGGCGATCAGTGCCAGCAGGGCAGGGGGCAGGAAGTGCAGCATCGGCTGGCGATTTTACGCAGCTTCAGGAGCATCGCTCGGGGCCTCGCCTGCGTCGTAAAAACACAGGGTGTTGCGCCCTTTGGCTTTGGCCTGGTACATGGCCAGGTCGGCGTGTTTGATCAGGTCGGTGGCCGCAACCGAGGTGCCCTCGAACAGCGTGGCACCAATGCTGGGGGTGACCACGTGGCTCTGGCCTTGCAGCAGGTAGGGGTCGTTCAGGCTGGAGAGGATTTTCAGGCCCACGGTGGCGGCGTGTACGCGCGCTTCGTCGGCCGGGGCGCTCAGGTCTTCGATCAGCACCACAAACTCGTCGCCACCCATGCGCGCCACGGTGTCAACGCCGCGCACGCTTTGCAGCAATCGGCTGGCCACCTGCTGCAGCAGCAAGTCGCCAACTTCGTGGCCGTGTTCGTCGTTGAGTTGCTTGAAGGCGTCCAGGTCCAGGTAGAGCAGGGCACCGCGCTTGCGGTGCCGGCTGCTCGCGGTGAGCGCGATCTGCAGACGGTCTGCCAGCAAACGGCGGTTGGGCAGGCCGGTGAGGCTGTCGTGGAACGCCAGGTGCTGGATCGCCTCTTCAGCGGCCTTGCGCTGGGTGATGTTGCGCGCAATCGCAATCAGCCGCTCTTCTTCGCCCGCCTCGGTCGGCTTGCGCGCCACCGACAGTTCAAACCATTGCTTTCCCTTGGGCAGCACCACGCTGTACTGCTTGCCCGCAGAACGGCCATGCTTGAGTGCTTCGTGCAAGGCTATCTCGCACTGCTCGGCGGCGTCCTTGGGCAGCACTTCGGCGATGCGCCGGTTGATCTGTTCCGGCGCGGGCATCACCAGGTCGGTGGGGTCGTGGCTGTGCACGGCGCGGTAGTGCCCATCGGCGCTGAATTCCATCACCAGGTCGGGCAGGGCGTCGAGTGTGGCCTGCAGTTCGGCCTGGGTGCTGCGCAGGCGATCTTCGTCGCGGCGGCGCTCGCTGATGTCCATCAGGGTACCGGCCATGCGCAGCGGCTTGTCGCCGTGGTCGCGCTGCACCACCTTGCCACGGCTGTTGAACCAGATCCAGCGGCCATCGGTATGGCGCGCACGGTATTGCGCTTCGTAGGTGGGGGTGTCGCCCTGCAGGTGCGCGCGCATGGCCTGCAGCGTATGCGGCAGGTCGTCGGGGTGGATCAGGTGGCCCCAGGCGCGGCCCTGGGCTTCCTGCGCGGGGTCGCGCCCGAGCATGGCGCAGGCGTGCGCGTCCATGCGGTAGCCCCGGTCCTGCGTGAGGTCGTGGCTCCAGCGCCCCAGGTCCGAGCCCATGATTGAAAGTTCGAGTTGTTCGCTGGTGTTGCGCAGCAGGGCTTCGGCCACCTTGCGCTGGTGGATGTCGCGCGCGATCCCCACCGTGCCGATGATCTGGCCTGAGGGGTCGCGCAGTGGCGTCTTGAGCACCTCAAACAGGGTGTCGTCGCCAAAGGCCGCGCCGCTCATGGGTTCTTCGGTCATGACGGGCCGACCTGCCTGCATGGCGAGCTGGTCGTCCGAGTGCACCATCTCGGCCAGGGCGGCGTCCATCCAGTCGCTGTCGCGCGTGCCGATCATGTCGCCCGGCTTGGCACCCAGGCCCGCGGCAAAGGCTTCGTTGCAGGTGAGGTACACGCCTTGCAAGTCCTTGACCCAAACGCGGTCGGGGATGGTTTGCAGTACATCGTGCAGCAGGGTTTCGCTGCGCTGCAGGGCCAAGTTGGCCTGGCGCTCGCGCGTGATGTCTTCAATCGTGCCTTCGTAGTAAAGCACGGTGCCATCGGCGTCGCGCACCAGGTGGGCGTGCTCGCGCGCCCAGAAGTGCTCGCCACTCTTGAGCGCGACCATCTCCGAGACAAAGTCCGAGATCTGGCCATTGGCTTCAAGAATCGCAGTAAACCTGGCGCGTCGTGTCGGGTCCACATAAGAGTCGCGCGCAATGTGCCGGTTGTCGGCCAGGCATTCAGCCTCGCTGCTGTAGCCATTGAGGCGCACCAGCGCCGCGTTGGCGCGCAGAATCGTTCCGCCCGGGCTGGAGCGGTAGGCCCCGATGGGGAGCAGGTCAAACAGCGTGGATACGTCCTTCAGTGACAAGCCGGGCCTTCCAAAATTTGAGCGGTGAGGCAGTGTAATGCCAAAGGCGGCAGCGGGTGATTGGGGTTTGCAGGCATGATAGAGACATGAATGTTCCGGCAGATGTTTCGTTTTTTCCGCGCCCGGCCAAGCCGCTGGGTAGCTATAAGAAGTTTTGGGCGCAGCGCTTGGGCACGGCGCCTTTTTTGCCCATGAGTCGTGCCGAAATGGCGGCGCTGGGCTGGGACAGTTGCGACGTGATCCTGGTCACCGGCGACGCCTACGTGGACCACCCCAGCTTTGGCATGGCGGTGATCGGTCGCATGCTCGAAGCCCAGGGTTTCCGGGTGGGCATCATTGCCCAGCCCGACTGGACCAGCGCGCAGGCGTTCAAGGCGCTGGGCCGGCCCAACCTGTTTTGGGGGGTGACGGCGGGCAACATGGACTCGATGATCAACCGCTACACCGCTGACCGCAAGATCCGCAGCGACGACGCCTACACCCCCGGCGATGTGGGCGGCAAGCGCCCGGACCGCGCCGCCCTTGTGTACAGCCAGCGCTGCCGCGAAGCGTTCAAGGACGTGCCGATTTTGCTCGGCGGCATCGAAGCCAGCCTGCGCCGCATTGCGCACTACGACTACTGGAGCGACAAGGTGCGCCGCTCGATTGTGGTGGACGCCAAGTGCGACCTGCTGCTCTACGGCAACGCCGAGCGCGCGCTGGTGGAAATTGCGCACCGCCTGGCGGCCCGGGAGCCGGTGGAGTCGATTACCGACGTGCGCGGCACGGCCTTTGTGCGCCGCTCGGACGACCCCGATGCACATCAGTGGTTGGAGATTGACTCCACCAGCGTCGATCTGCCGGGGCGGGTGGAGGAACACGTCAACCCCTACCGCACGACCGCAGAGCAAGCGCAGGACCAGGGCGCAAGCTGCGCCGCGCAAACGGGCAGCGAGCCCCAGGCACAGCCGCTGCAGTTTGTGCCGCAAGCGGCCCACAGCGGTAGGATCAAGGTGCCAGCGCGTGAGCGCTCGGTGATCCGTTTGCCCAGCTATGAGCAGGTGCGCAGCGACCCGGTGCTCTACGCCCACGCCAGCCGCGTGCTGCACCTGGAAACCAACCCCGGCAACGCACGCGCGCTGGTGCAGGCGCACGGCGAGGGTGCCACCGCGCGTGACGTCTGGATCACGCCGCCGCCGATTCCGCTGACCACGGCCGAGATGGACATGGTGTTTGGCCTGCCCTATGCGCGCAGCCCGCACCCCGCCTATGCAGATGCCAACGGCAGCCATGACGGCGCAACCAAGATCCCGGCGTGGGAGATGATCCGCTTTAGCGTCAACATCATGCGCGGCTGCTTTGGCGGCTGCACGTTTTGCTCGATCACCGAGCACGAGGGCCGCATCATCCAGAGCCGCTCGGAAGACTCGGTGATCCGCGAGATGGAAGACATCCGCGACAAGGTGGCGGGCTTTACCGGCACCATCTCCGACCTGGGCGGCCCCACGGCCAATATGTACCGGCTGGGCTGCAAGAGCCCGGCCATCGAGGCGGCGTGCCGCAAGCCCAGTTGCGTCTATCCGGGCGTGTGCCAGAACCTGGGCACCGACCACCGCCCACTGATCCAGATGTACCGGCGTGGCCGCGCCTTGAAGGGGATCAAGAAGATCCTGATCGGCTCGGGTCTGCGCTACGACCTGGCGGTGCTCAGCCCCGACTACGTCAAGGAACTGGTGCAGCACCATGTGGGCGGCTACCTGAAGATCGCGCCCGAGCACACCGAGTCCGGCCCCTTGAGCAAGATGATGAAGCCCGGCATCGGCAGCTACGACAAGTTCAAAGCCCTGTTTGATCGCTTTTCGGCAGAAGCAGGCAAGAAGCAGTTTCTGGTGCCGTACTTCATTGCGGCCCACCCCGGCACCACCGACGAAGACATGATGCACCTGGCGCTGTGGCTCAAGAAAAACGGCTTTCGCGCCGACCAGGTGCAAACCTTCTACCCCAGCCCCATGGCCAGCGCCACGGCGATGTACCACACCGGGCGCAACCCGCTGCGAAAGATTCACCGCGAAGCGCAAAGCGCCGACGAAACCGTGGACGTGGTGCGCGGCGAAAAGCGCCGCCGTCTGCACAAGGCCTTTCTGCGCTACCACGACAGCGCCAACTGGCCGCTGCTGCGCGAGGCTTTGAAGAACATGGGCCGCGCCGACCTCATCGGCAACGGCAAGCACCACCTGATCCCCACCTTCCAGCCGCTCGCTGCGGGTGGCTACCAGAGCGCCCGCAAGAAAAACTCCACCGCGCCGGAGGTGAAGGCCGCACCCCCCGTAACCAAGGGCCGCACCCTGACCCAACACACCGGCCTGCCGCCGCGAGACAGCGGGGCAGGCAAGGCCCGCGCCAAAGCACCACGCCGCCCGGGTTGAGCGTAAGTCGCAGCAGTGATCCTCACTCCCGGGTCATCGCGAAGCCACCCCACCACCTCGCCATCGCGAGGCCGCGCCACTTCGTCATCGCGAGGCCACCCTTCCTCGTCATCGCGAGGCCGTCAGGCCGTGGCGATCCATGACTTCAGGCTTGCATGGATTGCCGCGTCGCTACGCTCCTCGCAATGACTGCCTTTCATCCTCGCGAGGCCACCCTTCCCCGTCATCGCGAGGCCACGCCACTTCGTCATCGCGAGGCCGTCAGGCCGTGGCGATCCATGACTTCATGCCAACATGGATTGCCGCGTCGCTACGCTCCTCGCAATGACAGCCTTTCATCCTCGCGAGGCCGCGCCGCCCCGTCATCGCGAGGCCGCGCCACTTCGTCATCGCGAGGCCGCCAGGCCGTGGCGATCCATGGCTTCATGCCTGCATGGATTGCCGCGCTTGGCTCGCAATGACTGCCACTCATCGTCGCTGCTCGCCCACGGTGCCTCAAAAAGTACAATCCAGAGCCTAGAACAACGAATTAACCAAAGGATTTCCTGTGGCAGGACATAGCAAATGGGCCAATATTCAGCACCGCAAGGGGCGCCAGGATGAAAAGCGCGGGAAGATCTGGACGCGCATCATCCGCGAAATCACGGTGGCAGCGCGCGCCGGTGGCGGCGACCTGAGCGCCAATCCGCGCCTGCGGTTGGCGGTGGACAAGGCCAAGGCCGCCAATATGCCCGCCGACCGCGTCAAGTACAACATTGACAAGGCCACCGGCAACGCCGAGGGCGTGAGCTACGAGGAAATCCGCTACGAGGGCTACGGCATTGGCGGCGCGGCCATCCTGGTGGACACCATGACCGACAACCGGGTGCGTACCGTGGCCGAAGTGCGCCACGCGTTCAGCAAATACGGCGGCAATATGGGCACCGAGGGTTCGGTGGTGTTTCAGTTCAAGCACTGCGGCCAGTTGATCTATGCCCCCGGCACCAGCGAAGACAAGGTGATGGAAGTGGCGCTGGAAGCCGGTGCCGACGACGTGATCACCGACGAAGACGGTGCCATCGAAGTGCTGACCAGCGTGGCCGACTTTGAAGCCGTGAAGCAGGCATTGGAGGCAGCCGGTTTGGTGGCCGACGAGGCGGGCGTGACCATGCGCGCCGAAAACACGATCGAGCTGTCGGACGAGGACGCGCAGCGCATGCAAAAGCTGCTCGATGTGCTCGAAGACCTGGACGACACCCAGGCGATTTACCACAACGCCGCCCTATGAGCCGTGTCAACCGCCTGAGCGCGCTGGCAGTCGGTTTGCGTCGGGCGCAGGCCAACGGGAGTCCAGCATGAAAGTCTTGGTGGTAGGTGGCGGCGGGCGCGAGCACGCTTTTGCCTGGAAGCTGGCCCAGTCGCCCAAGGTACAAATGGTGTACGTGGCACCGGGCAATGGCGGCACGGCTGCTGATGCGCGCTACCAGAATGTGCCGATTACCGACGTGGTCGCGCTGCGCCAGTGGGCCCAGGACAACCGCATTGGCCTGACCGTGGTCGGACCCGAGGGGCCGCTGGCGGCTGGCGTGGTCGATGAATTCCGCCTGCACGGGCTGCGTATTTTTGGCCCGACGCAGGCCGCGGCGCAACTGGAGAGTTCCAAGGCGTTTTCCAAGGCGTTCATGCGCCGCCACGGCATTCCCACCGCCGAGTACGACACGTTTTCCGATCCGGTTGCGGCCCACCACTACGTTGCCCAAAAGGGCGCGCCGATTGTGGTCAAGGCCGACGGACTGGCTGCTGGCAAGGGCGTGGTGGTGGCCATGACGCTGGACGAGGCGCATGCCGCGATTGACTTCATGCTGGGCGACAACACCCTGGGCGTGGCGCACAACGAAGGCGGCGCGCGCGTGGTGATTGAAGAATTTCTGGAAGGCGAAGAAGCCAGCTTCATGGTGATGTGCGACGGGCGCAACGTGCTGGCGCTGGCCACCAGCCAGGACCACAAGCGATTGCTCGACGGCGACCAGGGCCCCAACACCGGCGGCATGGGGGCTTACTCGCCCGCGCCGGTGGTCACGCCCAAGGTGCACGCACGCGCGATGCGCGAGATCATTTTGCCCACCATCAAGGGGATGGAAAAAGACGGCATTCCCTACACCGGCTTCCTGTACGCGGGCTTGATGATCGACGCACAGGGCGGCGTCAAGACGCTGGAGTTCAATTGCCGCATGGGCGACCCCGAGACCCAGCCAATTTTGATGCGCCTGAAAAGCGATTTTCTGGAGGTGCTGCTGGCCGCTACCGAGCCCGGCGCAGGCCAGGCATTTGAGCAATTGGAACTGGACTGGGACCGCCGTACCGCGCTGGGCGTGGTGCTGGCGGCGCACGGCTACCCGCTGTCGCCGCGCAAGGGCGACGCACTGCGCGGATTGCCCTCTGAGACGAGCGACGCCGTGGTGTTTCACGCCGGAACCACCCTCGTGGAAGGCCAACTCCAGACCTCGGGTGGCCGGGTGCTGTGCGTGACGGCGCTGGGCGACAGCGTGCGGCTGGCGCAGGCTCGGGCCTACCAGGCATTGAACGGTATCCACTTTGACGGCATGCAGTTCCGCACCGACGTGGGCCACCGTGGCATCAAACATTCATGAGCACAGCAGCAATGAGCGCACCCTTGACCGAACCCACCCGCGCCGTTGGCGACTACCTGCAAGCGCTGCAACTGCGCATTACCGGCGCTGTGGCCGACATCGATGGCGGCAGCTTTGTGGTGGACGCCTGGGAGAAAGCGCCGGGCGAGCCGCTGCAGGGCAGGGGCATTACCCGCATTCTGGAGGGCGGAGCGGTGTTCGAGCGCGCGGGCTGCGGCTTTTCGCACGTGCGCGGACCGGCCTTGCCGCCCTCGGCCACCCAGCACCGCCCTGACCTGGCGGGCGCGCCGTTTGAGGCGCTGGGCGTGTCGCTGGTGTTTCACCCACGCAACCCGCATGTGCCCACAGTGCACATGAATGTGCGCATGATCTGTGCCGCGCAACCGGGCCAGGAGCCGGTGTGCTGGTTTGGCGGCGGCATGGACCTCACGCCCTACTATGGGCAGGAAGAGGATGTGCGCCACTTCCACACCGTTTGCCGCGACGCTTTGGCACCCTTTGGTGCGGACAAGTACCCGCGCTTCAAGCAGTGGTGCGATGAGTATTTCTTCCTCAAGCACCGCAACGAGCAGCGCGGCGCGGGCGGCATCTTTTTTGACGACTTTGCCGAGGGCGGCTTTGACAACGGCTTTGCCTTGATGCGCGCGGTCGGCGACGCTTTTCTGAACGCCTATATGCCGATTGTCGAGCGGCGCAAGGACACAGCGTATGGCACGCAGCAGCGCGAGTTTCAGCTCTACCGGCGTGGGCGCTACGTGGAATTCAATCTGGTGTGGGACCGGGGCACGCACTTTGGCTTGCAGTCGGGCGGGCGCACCGAGTCCATCCTGCTGTCGATGCCGCCGCTGGTGAGCTGGTCGTACCGGCCCACGCTCACGCCGGGGTCGGCCGAAGAGGCGCTGTACCACCAGTTTCTGGTGCGACGGGACTGGGTTTGAGTGCACCCTCGGTTGCGAAAAGGGTAGGTGTCTTTGGCGGCGCCTTCGATCCGCCTCACCTGGGCCATGTGGCGCTGGCGCAAACCGCCCTGAAGCAATTGCAGCTTGATTGCTTGCACGTGGTTCCCACCGGCCAGGCCTGGCACAAGGACCGGCCCCTGACGCCTGCTGCTGATCGCGTGGCGATGGCACGCCTGGCCTTTACGGGGCTGGCTCCGGTGCTGGTGGACGAGCGCGAAATCATGCGCACCGGGGCGAGCTACACGGTGGACACGCTGCAGGAACTGGCGCGCGAATACCCGCAGGGCGAGTTGTTTCTGATTGTGGGCCAGGACCAGGCGCGCGTGCTCTCCACCTGGCAGCGCTGGAGCGATATTCTCAGGCTTGCTACAATTTGTGTAGCTTCACGACCCGATTCCATAGCCGCCTCGCAACTGCTCGACCCAAAGGTAGGGCCCCAGGCGAAGTCCGTCCAGCTCGAAATGCCCCGCCTCGACGTGAGCGCCACCGAGATCCGCCGCCTGCTCGCACAGCATTGCAGCGTTGCCCCTCTGGTTGCCGAACCCGTTGCGCGTTATATTGAAACCCATCACCTTTACCAGACCGCCTGATGACTACTCCTACCGCCGCCAAAAAAGACACACAAAAACTCCAGCGCGCCATCGTTGATGCGCTCGAAGACGTGAAAGCCCAGGACATTGTGGTGTTCGACACCGAACACCTCTCGCCGCTGTTTGAGCGCGTGGTGGTGGCCTCGGGCACGTCCAACCGCCAGACCAAGGCGCTGGCGGCAAGCGTGCGCGACGCGGTGCGTGATGCCGGTTTTGCCAAGCCCCGGGTGGAGGGCGAGGCCAATGGGGAGTGGATCATTGTCGATTGCGGCCAGGCCGTGGTGCACATCATGCAGCCCAGCTACCGCCAGTACTACCACCTGGAAGAGCTTTGGGGCGACAAACCGGTGCGCCTCAAACTCGGCGCGGCCAAGCCGATCGTGCTGCCCAAGGCCGCGGCCACACCTGCCAAGCCTGCGGCCAAGGTGTCCACCAGCCTGAAGCGCTCCAACGCGGCCAAGAAGGGCGTGCAGGAGGCGTTTCCGTCCAAGGCCGAGCTGAAGAAGCGTACGGCTGCGAAGGCACCCACAGCCAAATCGGCGAGTGCCAGGAAGCCCGCCGCGCAGCCCGCCAGCGCCAGCAAGGCGGTGGCAAAGCCTGCGGCCAAGCCCTTAGCCAAGCCTGCGGCAAAGAAGGCCGTGGCCAGCAAGGTGGCGGCCAAGAAGACACCGGCCAAGAAGGCCACCAGCCGCAAAGCCTGATTGCGCCGTGCGGCTGCTTGTTGTCGCCGTTGGCCAGCGCGTGCCGGACTGGGCGCAGGTTGCCTGGGATGATTACGCCAAGCGCTTCCCGCGCGAGTTGCAGTTGGAGCTTAAGGCCGTCAAGACCGAGCCGCGCGGCTCCAAAACGATAGAAACCTTGTACGCGGCCGAGCGTGCACGCATTGAGTCGGCCATCCCGCGCGGCACGCGCATCGTGGTGCTGGACGAGCGCGGCAGTACGCTCACCACCCTGGCGCTGGCGGGCCGTTTGCAGGAGTGGCAGAACCTTGGCGGCGATGTGGCGCTGGTGATTGGCGGCCCGGATGGCATTGATCCGGCGTTTCGGCAGGCGGCGCATGAGCGCATCCGTTTGTCGGACCTGACCTTGCCCCATGCCATGGCGCGGGTGCTGCTGGTGGAACAGTTGTACCGGGCCTGGTCGATCAACGCCAACCATCCCTACCACCGTGAGTGAGCCGATGGACTTTATCTACCTTGCTTCGCAAAGCCCCCGGCGCAGCCAGTTGCTTGACCAACTGGGGGTGGCGCACCGCCTGCTGCTGCCCGACGCGAACGAGGACGCTGAAAGCCTGGAGGCAACCCGCGCAGGCGAAGGCGCGCTGGCCTATGTGCAGCGCGTGACCGCGCTCAAGCTCACGGCGGCCCTGGCGCGTATGCGCGGGCGCAAGCTGCCCAGTGCGCCGGTGCTGTGCGCCGACACCACGGTGGCGCTGGGGCGCACGATTCTGGGTAAGCCCCAAGACGCAGACGACGCGCGGCGCATGCTGGAGGCGCTTTCGGGCCAGAGTCACCGCGTCATCACCGCGATTGCACTGGGCCATGGCAAACGGCGCGTAAGCGCTGTGAGTGTTTCGCGGGTGCGGTTTGCGCCGCTGACCAGGGCGCAGATTGCCGCCTATGTGGCTTGCGGCGAGCCCATGGGCAAGGCCGGTGCCTACGCAGTGCAAGGGCGTGCCGCAGCCTTTATTGCCCAAATGAGTGGTAGTTATTCTGGCATCATGGGGCTGCCGCTGTTTGAGACGGCGCAGGCGCTGCAAACTTTTGGGTTTATGCCATGCAACAAGACATCCTGATCAATTGGTCGCCGCAGGAAACGCGGGTCGCGATTGTGGAAAGTGGCGCGGTGCAGGAGCTCCACGTCGAGCGCTCGCTTGAGCGCGGTCTGGTGGGCAATATCTACCTGGGCAAGGTGGCGCGGGTGCTGCCGGGCATGCAGTCGGCGTTTGTAGATGTGGGTCTGGAGCGCGCTGCCTTTTTGCACGTGGCCGATGTCTGGCACCGCCAGCCCGATGGCGAAGCGCCGCACTCGGTCAAGAGTACGCTGCCGCCGGTGCCCATTGAGAAGCAGGTTTTTGAAGGTCAGGCGCTGATGGTGCAGGTGATCAAGGAGCCCATTGGCAGCAAGGGCGCACGCTTGTCCACCCAGATCAGCATTGCCGGGCGCTTGCTGGTGTTTTTGCCGCAGGACGACCACATTGGCGTGTCGCAAAAAATCCCGACCGAGCAGCGTGATCAGTTGCGCGCGCGTATGCAGGCCCTGGTGGGCAGCGACGAGGGTGGCTTCATCCTGCGCACCAATGGCGAAGATGCCACCGACGCCGAACTCTCTGACGACATTGCCTACCTGCGCAAGACTTGGGCGCGCATCAAGGACGCTGCGCTGCGCCAACCGCCGCTGTCGCTGTTGCACCAGGACCTGAACCTGTTGCAGCGCGTGCTGCGCGATCTGGTGGGCGAGGGCACGCAAACCATCAAGGTCGATTCGGGGGAACAGTTTGAAGCGCTTAAGGCGTTTGGTGCCGAGTTCATGCCCGCGTCCACCGAAAAGCTGCAGCACTACAAGGGCGAGCGCCCAATCTTTGACTTGTATTCGATTGACGAGGAAATCGGCAAGGCGCTGGCGCGGCGGGTGGAACTCAAGTCCGGGGGCTACCTGATCGTGGACCAAACTGAAGCGCTGACCACGGTGGACGTGAATACGGGCGGCTTTGTCGGCTCGCGCAACTTTGACGACACCATCTTCAAGACCAATCTGGAGGCAGCGCAGGCGATTGCGCGCCAACTGCGCTTGCGCAATCTGGGCGGCATCATCATCGTGGACTTTATCGACATGGTGCGCGAAGACCATCGCGACGCCGTGCTCTGCGAGTTTCGCAAGCAACTGGCGCGCGACCGGGTCAAGACCATGGCCGGGGGCTTTTCGCACCTGGGGCTGGTGGAGATGACGCGCAAGCGCACGCGCGAGTCGCTGGCGCACATGCTGTGCGAACCGTGCCCGACCTGCCAGGGCAAGGGCATCGTCAAGACCGCGCGCAGCGTGGCCTATGACATCTTCCGCGAAATACTGCGCGAGGCGCGCCAGTTCAACCCGCGCGAATTCCGGGTGGTAGCCTCGCCGCGTGTGATTGAACTGTTTCTGGATGAAGAAAGCCAACATCTGGCGGGTTTGAGCGAGTTCATCGGCAAACCGGTCTCGCTGCAAAGCGACGCCGCGATGGGGCAGGAGCAGTACGATATCGTGCTGATGTAGGAGCGCAGCGTTCGATGGCAATCGACCATATTCCCATTCTGATGTACCACCAGGTGGATGCTACGCCGCCCAAGGGTACGCGCATGCGCGGGCTGGTGGTGTCGCCAGGTTCGTTCTATCGCCACATGGCGACCCTCTGGGCATTGGGCTTTACCGGGCTGTCGATGAAAGACCTGCTGCCGTACCTGAAGGGCGAGAAGACGGGCCGGGTGTTTGGCATCACCTTTGACGACGGCTACGAAAACAATCTGCGCTGTGCGCTGCCGGTGGTGCAGCGGTTTGGTTTTACTGCCACCTGTTACGCAGTCGCCAACCAGGTGGGGCAGCGCAACCAGTGGGATCTGGAGCGCGGTGTACCGCAGGTGCCTTTGATGACCGTGGAACAAATGCAGGCGTGGGTGGACGCGGGACAAGAGATCGGCTCGCATACCCTGAGCCATTGTTTTCTCGGGGGACTTGATGTGGCGCAGCAGCGCCAGGAAATTGCCGAATCCCGAGCAGCGCTTGAAGGCATGGTGCGCCAAAGCGGTGGCGTGCGCAACTTTTGCTACCCCTACGGCAGCCTGGACGCGCAGTCGGTCGCCTGCGCGCGTGAGGCGGGCTACGACACTGCTACCACCACCGTGCGTGGCCGCGTGGCGCGCACAGCACCTGGCGACTTGCTGCTGCTGCCGCGCGTGCTGGTCAGCCGCACCACCACCTGCGTGCACCTGGCGCTCAAGTGCCTGAGCGCGTACGAAGACCGGCGCGGCAGGGCGCATCCACTGGAGGTGGCTGCATGAAGCTGGCCGTTGTTTCACGCCATTTTTCCAAGGTCGGCGGCGGCGCAGAAAGTTACGCCGTGCATTTGGCCTTGGCCATGCGCAATGAATGCGAGATCACTGTGGTGTCGCACGTGATGGACGCACCGGGAGCAGGGTTTGAACACTTGGCGGTGCCGCCTTCGCCGTTGCGCTCGGGCTGGATCAGCCGCTTGTGGTTCAACTGGCACGTCAAGCAGCTCACGGCGGGGCGCTTTGACATTGTGCATTCGCATGAGAACCTGTCGCACGGTGATGTGCATACGGTGCATGTCAAGACCGTGCACGCCAGCCTGCGTGAAAAGAAGATGGGGCTGCTGCGCCGCCTGTTGAGCCCGCGCTTGCAGTCCTATCTGTGGCTGGAGCGCCAGCGCCTGCGCGAATCGCGCGCCCAGATCGTGTACGTGTCGCAACTGTTGCAGCAGGAAACGCATGAGGCCATGGACGGGCTCAGTCCGGGCACGGTGATTCCGCCAGGTGTGGATTGGCCCGAGCTTGAGACTAGCGACGCGCAGCGCAGTGCCGCGCGCGAGAAACTGGGTCTGGCGCAGGACAACCGGATGGTGATCGGCTTTATCGGGCACGACTTCAAAAAGAAGGGACTCGATGCGCTGTTGCGCGCGGTGGCGCTGCTGCCTTTTGGGGTGACGCTGCTGGTGGTGGGCAACCCGGCGCAGGCCGCACACTACCAGCCCCTGGTGGATGCGCTGGGGCCGGGCAAGGCGTGCCACTTCCTGGGTGTGGTGCGCGATATGCCCACGATTTACGCGGCGCTCGATTGCCTGGCGCACCCCACCACGCAGGATGTGTTTCCGATGGTGTTGCTCGAAGCCATGGCGCACGGTGTTGCGGTGATTACCACCGTAGCCCCCTACAACAGCATGGCCAGCGCACTCACGCACGAAGGAGACACCCTGTTGCTGACCGACCCCCACGACCATGTGCAGCTTTCCAGGTTGCTGGCGGCTGTGGCCGAAGACGAAGCGCTGCGCTCCCGGTTGGCGCAGGCTGGGCGTGCGTATTCCAGAAAGTTTAGTTGGACCGACGTAAAAGAGGCTTACTACGAGGTCTATCGGCAAGCGCGCGCGCAACGCGGCGTGCAGTAGCCAAACCCCAGTCAGCCGATGTGGGCGGGCCCGTCCTGACCCAGCCGGTACAGGCGCGCGTAGATGCCGTTTTGTTCAAGCAAGGCTGCGTGGCTGCCGCTTTCGACGATGTGGCCCGCTTCCATGACGACGATGCGGTCCGCATGCATGATGGTCGAGAGCCGGTGTGCGATGACCAGTGTGGTGCGGTTCTTCATCAACACCAGCAAGGCGTCTTGCACCGAGCGTTCGGACTCCGTATCCAGCGCCGAAGTGGCCTCGTCCAGGATCAGGATGGGTGCGTCCTTGTACAGGGCGCGGGCAATGGCCAGGCGCTGACGCTGGCCACCCGAGAGTTGGCTGCCGTTGTGGCCGATGGGGGTGTCAATTCCCTGGGGCAGTTCGGCGATAAAGCTCGACAGGTTGGCCGCTTGCAGGCAGTCCACCACCTTGTGCCGCTCCAGCGCCATTCCCAGTGCCACGTTGGCAGCAACCGTGTCGTTGAGCATCACCACTTGCTGGCTGACCACTGCAAATTGGGAGCGCAGCGCGTTGATGTCCCACTCCCGGATGTCGTGTTCATCGAGCAGGATGCGCCCGGCACTGGTTGGCACAAAGCGCGGCAGCAGGTTGGCCAGTGTGGTCTTGCCTGAGCCCGATGCGCCCACCAGTGCCACCGTCTCGCCAGGGTTGACCTCCAGGTCGAGCGCGTCAATCGTTGGCCCTTGTGCTGACGGGTATTGGACACGCACGTTCTCAAAGCGGATATGACCCGTGGCGCGCTCCTTGGAGTAGCTGCCGCCCATTTCGACCGGGGCGTTGTCTATCAGTTCCAGCGCGCGTTCCAGGGCGGCCAGGCCGCGCGTGATCGGGCCGGAGACTTCCGACAACTGGCGAATCGGCGCAACAATCATCAGCATGGCGGTGACGAACGCCACGAAACCGCCAACCGAAGTGCCGCTGCTGGAACTTTGCGCCAGCGCCACCGAGATTACCGCCGAGAGTGCGACCGCCGCCAGCATCTGGGTCACCGGGGTCATGGCGGAGCCAGCCACCGTGGACTTCATGGCCAGATGGCGCAGCGATTCGCCCAACTGGTCAAAGCGCTCCGACTGGGACTTCTGTGCCGAATAGAGCCGGATGTCGCGGTGCGCGAGCACGTTTTCTTCGACCACGTAGGCCAGGTTGTCGGTTGCGCTCTGGCTGGCCTTGGTGATTTGATGGACCCGCGCCGTGAGCCAGCGCATCACCCAGGCGACCGAGGGGAATACCGCTGCGACGATCAGCGTGAGTTTCCAGTTCAGGTAAAAGAGGTAACCCACCAGCGCCAGCAGGGTAAGGCCGTTGCGGGACAGGTTAAGCATGGCATTGACCAGCATCACGGCGCCGTTTTGCACCTCGTACACCAGCGTGTTGGACAGGGCGCTGGAGCTTTGGTTGGCAAAGAGCTGCAGGTCGGCCGTGAGTATCTTGTTGAACATGGCACGGCGCAGAATGACCAGGGCGGTGTTGGTGATCTTGGACAGGCCGATCTGGGCCACATAACCGGCCGTGCCCCGCACCCCGAACAGCGCCAGCAGGGCGACCGGCACGGTCCAAATTTCAAGTTCGCCGCGCTGAAAGCCCTGGTCCAGCAGCGGCTTGAGCAGGGCCGGAATTAGCGGCTCCGAGGCCGCGCCCACCATGGCGGCGATGGCCACCAGCACCCAGGTTCCCCGGGTGTTGCCAAAATAGGGTGCCAGGCGGCGAATGCGTTGGAGTACGGTGGTGTTGACGCTCATGAATCAGCCTTGCCAACGTCCTGTGGCAGTTGGCCTGACGCTAGTGTAGTGGACGGGTCTGCATGAAAGCCCAAAGCCAGCAGCAGGCCCAGTGACACGCACATGAAGTCTCCCAGCAAATCGTCAAACAAAGGCGAGTTGAACAGGCAGCTCAAACCCACGACCAGCAGCACGGAGACAGTGGAGCGCCAATGCGCCTGCGAAAAGAGGGAGGCGTCGCGCACCAGTGCCGAGAGCAGGGCCAGCAGTGCCAAACTGCCGCCTAGCCCCAGTTCCACACCCCAAAGCAAAAATTCCTGGTGCGGATTGTCCACGTCGCCATGACCCTTGAGGGGGTCGTCAGCGCTCGCTCGTACCTGCTGATTGGCCACGCTGGTTGCGCCCACGCCATAGCCATGCAGGGGTTGGTGCGCGATGGCTTTCACCGCCCGGGTCCACATGATCAGGCGTGTGCCGACCGAACTCTCGCCATCGGTGGCTTGCGGGTAGTGTTTGAACTCCGCCAAGGCCACGGTCATGCGCTCCTGCAGCGGGGTTGGAGTCGCCATCAGGATCGCCAGCAGACCCAGGGGTGCCAAGGCCATAGCCCAGCGCGGAAAACGACGTGGCGTTTGCCACAGCATTGCCAGCACGGCGCAGACAATGAGCGCAACATATGCAGTGCGCCCAGGCATCAGCAGCAACACGTTGAGCAGCGCGCCTGCAACAAACACCCAGGAGAACACGGCACCACCCGGACTGCTGCGGCCCTGGTACCAGTAGATCACCGCCGAAATCGTCAGCATCAGCGTTTGGTCAAGGTAGCTCACGGCAAAAGGAATGTACTGGTCATCGGCCCCGCTTTTGCCTGAATAGGGTGTGATCTCCATCGGCCCGGATGCGCGCACGGTCCAGAACAGGGGTACGTCGGCCGCCATCAGCCACGAACTCAGCAACACCAACGCTTGACCGAGCAGCAGGCAGTTGAGCGCCAGACGCGCTTCGCGCGCAGAGCGGATCAGGATCAGAAGAAGGACCAGGCCAAGCAATTTGGCGTGCTTGAGAAATGCCACCAGAGCAGTGGCGCCATCGGCCTGTGTCCAGAACAGGCTCAGGGCAAACGCGGCTACCACGCACAGCACCACGCGTGCGGTCCACAGTTCGCGCAGCACGCAGCGCGTGTGCGTGCTGGTTGGGGTGAGCAAGAGGTAGAACGCGGTGAACGCAAACAACGCCACCTTGGCGATGCTGACCAAGGCCATGGGCAGGCTGACGGCCACCGCCATCAGGCAGACCATGGCGAGCCGAAAACTCAGACCCGAGGGTTGCGGCGTTGGCGCAGCAGGCATGCGAATCAGGTTGCCACCGGGATCACGGCAGCTTGCCACCACTGGTGAGGGAGGGTGGTTGCCACTCTTTACCCTTCTGGATTTCGATGGCCTTGACGTAGCGGAAAAACGTGCCCTCGAAATTGCCCAGCGCAATCACAAAGCCAGCCCAACCGTCGAGGATGCCGAGCTTGAAGATGTAGTGCTTGATGAATGCCCAGACTCCATGCGCCAGCGCGGTGCCCATGCTGAGTTTGCGCTGCGCAATGCGCTCTGCGCCCAGGCTGGAATAGCGGTTGGCCTTGTGCATCACTTCGGCCATATTCTTGAACGGAAACTGCCAAATAGGGTTCTTCAGCGTGCCGATGGGTTTGGTGGAGTGCAGCACATAACCTTCGTGCACCGCCTTGAGTTCGTACTGCATGCATGACTTGCGAAACAGTTGCGGCTGGCGGTAGTTGGGGTACCAGCCCGAATGCCGTATCCAGCGCCCCATGAAGAAGTTGCGCCGCGGCATCCAGTAGGCATCGACCGCGTTGGGGTCGTTGATGACAGCGCGTATTTCTGCCGCCGCCTCGGGGGTACAGCGTTCGTCCGCATCCAGGCTGAAAACCCAGTCGTGGCTGCAGGCTGCGAGCGCCTGGTTGCGCAGGTCGCCAAAGCCCTTGAAGTCCACCTGCACCACGCGCGTGCCCATGCCGGCTGCAATCTCGGGCGTGCCATCGGTGCTCCAGGAATCTACCAGCACAATTTCATCGGCCCACGTGGCGCTCTCAATCGTGGCGCGCACTTTCTCTGCTTCGTTGTAGGCGATGATGTAGACGGAGATTTTGCTCATCGGAGGTGCTAGTATTGAATGGCTATGCCGCTTGGTGCATGGGTCTTGACAACGTAGTCTAGTTCAAAATGGGCGCATCTCCCCTGGTTTCAGTAGTCATTACCACGTTCAATCGCAGCGACGCATTGCTGGCTGTGCTGGCGGGTTTGGCGTTGCAAACGGATCGCAATTTTGAAGTCATCGTGGCCGATGACGGCTCGGGCGTGGAGCATCAACGCCGTCTGCTGGACTCCGCTGTGGCCAAACAACTGGGCGTGCTGCACGTCTGGCATCCAGACGTTGGCTTCACGGCATCGCGCGTGCGCAATCGGGGCGTGGCTGCTTCGCGTGGCACGTATATCGTCCTGCTCGACGGCGACTGCGTGCCGGAGCGCGATTTCATTGCCAACCACCGCCGTTTGGCGCAAGCGGGTTGCTTTGTCAACGGAAGCCGGGTGTTGCTCTCGCCCAAGATGAGTGCTGAGGTATGCGCGGGCACGCAACGCATCGTTGGGCGCGGTTGGGCTTATTGGCTGGCGCGCCGCTTGGCGGGCGATGCCAGCAAACTCACAGGCTTGTTGCGCCTGCCGGACTGGAATGGGCGCACTCACCGTGCGTTCTCCTGGAAGGGCATTCGAAGCTGCAATATGGGCGTGTGGAAAGCCGATTACGAGCGGGTCGACGGCTTTGACGAGTCGTTTGTTGGTTGGGGCCACGAGGATGCTGACTTTGTCTTGCGCCTGCACCACGCCGGATTGGCGCGCAAAAACGGCTTTTGTTCCACCGAGGTGTACCACCTGTGGCACCGCGAGGCGGCGCGTGCGAGCGAGTCGCGCAACGCCCAGGTGGTGCGGGATCGAATGCAGACCAAGGCGATACTGCCGACCAGCGGCTACGCCCAGGCCAGACCGGATGACGATGCGGTCATCACCAGGCTGTGATAATACGGGGATGTTGAAACGTGCACTCCTTACTCTGCTGGCAGGCTTTTTCTGCCTGACTGCCTCGGCCCAGTTCCGCGTCGAGGTTTCCGGTGTCGGCCTGACCCAGGTGCCGATTGCAATACTTCCGTTTCGTGGCGACGACGCCGCGCCCCAGAAAATCGGTGCCATTGTGGCGGCGGACTTGGAGCGCAGCGGCCAGTTTCGCGGCATTGATACGGGCACCACGGTAGCCGATGAGGCGGTACGCCCGGATGTGTCTGCCTGGCGCCAGAAGGGCGCAGACGCGCTGGTTTCTGGCAGCATCACCAAACTGGTGGATGGCCGCTTTGACGTGCGCATGCGCCTGTGGGACGTGGTGCGCGGACAGGACCTGGGGGGGCAGAGTTTTGCCGTCGTCAGTGGCGATTTGCGTTTGGTGGCGCACCGCCTGGCGGACTTTGTGTACGAAAAGCTCACCGGCGACAAGGGTGTGTTCTCAACCCGCATTGCCTACATCACCAAGGTGGGCAAGAACTACAACCTGTGGGTGGCTGACGCCGACGGCGAGAGCGCCCAAAGCGCGCTCAACAGCCCAGAGCCCATTATTTCGCCGGCCTGGTCGCCCACCGGGGGACAACTGGCCTATGTGTCGTTTGAATCGCGCAAGCCGGTGATCTTTGTGCACGATGTGGCCACGGGCAAGCGCAAGTTGGTTGCCAATTTCAAGGGTTCCAACAGCGCACCGGCCTGGTCGCCCGACGGCAAGTCTTTGGCGGCGACGCTGACGCGCGATGGCGGTTCGCAGTTGTACCTGATGGACGCCGCCGGGGGCGAGCCCAAGCGCCTGGCCCAGTCCAGTTCGATCGACACCGAACCCACTTTTACCGCAGATGGCCGCACCATCTACTTCGTGAGCGACCGCGGCGGCTCGCCGCAAATCTACCGCGTGCCCTCGACCGGGGGCAACCCCGAGCGTGTGACTTTTGCGGGCACTTACAATATCTCACCTGCGCTGAGCCCCGACGGCAAGTGGCTGGCCTACATTTCCCGGATCAACGGAGCATTCAAGCTCCATGTGATGGATCTGGCCACCGGGTCCACCACCCCCATTACCGATACGGTCTCAGACGAAAGCCCCAGTTTTTCGCCCAACAGTCGCCTGATCATCTACGCCACCCAGCAACAGGGACGTGAAGCGTTGATGACCACTACGCTCGATGGCAAGGTCAAGGCCCGGTTGGCGGGTCAGGGCGGTGATATTCGCGAGCCCGACTGGGGTCCGTTTCTAAAATAGTTTGAATTCAACAAGGAGTGGTAGATGAAGAATTTGGTTTTGGCCGTTTCGGTGGCCGTATTGCTGGCAGCCTGCGGTTCGGCTGTGAAACTGGACAATGTTCCGGTGGTGGACAAGTCTGGTTCAGCGGTAGCGCCGGGCGCAGGTGGCGCGCCGTCGACGGGCGTGGGCCTGGGCAATGTGGCGGCGGTGGACCTGAGCAAGTCCGGTCAGGACGCAGCCATGCAGGCGGCCAACCGCTTGGTGTACTTTGACTACGACAGCTTTGTTATCCGCCCCGAGTTCCAGTCGCTGCTTGAATCGCAAGCGCGCTTTATCAAGGCCAGCAAGGCGCGCAAGGTCGCCATCGAAGGCCACACCGATGAGCGCGGTGGCCGCGAATACAACCTGGCCCTGGGCCAAAAGCGCGCTGAAGCCGTGCGCCGTGCGCTCTCGCTGCAAGGCGTGGATGAAAGCCAGATGGAAGCAGTGAGCTTTGGCAAGGAAAAGCCTGCGGTGCTTGGTTCTACCGAGGCGGCCATGGAAAAGAATCGGCGCGCTGAGATCGTCTACAAATGAAATCTGGGCCGTGCCACCGTGCTGTATTGACGCCGGGCCGCTGCCTGGCGGTGCTGCTGCTCTGGAGTTGCTTGGGTAGCGCCTCGGCTGGACTTTTTGACGACGAGGAAGCACGCAAGGCGATCCTCGACTTGCGCCAAAAAGTTGAGACCCTGCGCGGCGAGACAGACCAAAAAGTGGCAGAAGAAGCCCGCCGCTCGGGCGAAGAAGCGGCGCAATTGCGACGCAGCTTTGTCGACCTGCAAAATCAACTCGAAACCACCCGCGCTGACCTTGCCAAGGTGCGGGGTCAGAACGAGCAACTCGTGCGCGATCTGGCCGAACTGCAGCGCCAAAACAAGGACGCAGCACAAGCCGCCGACGAACGCCTGCGCAAGTTGGAGCCGGTGCGTGTTACCCACGACGGGCGCGAGTTTTTGGTGGAGCCTGCCGAGCGGCGCGACTTTGATGGCGCGATGGCGGTGTTTCGCAAGGGCGATTTTGCCGCTTCGCAAACCGTGTTTGTGGATTTTCTGACGCGCTACCCGAGCAGTGGATACCGGGCATCGGCCCTGTTCTGGCTGGGTAACGCCCAATACGCGATCAAGAACTACAAGGACGCGGTGACCAACTTCAAGGCCTTGATCGCACTGGCACCTGACCACCTGCGTACGCCCGAAGCCATGCTGGCCGTTTCCAACTGTCTGCTGGAACTCAAGGACAGCAAGGCCGCGCGCAAGGCGCTTGAAGATCTGATTGCTGCGTTCCCAGCGAGCGAGGCTGCTGCTGCGGCCAAAGAACGACTGGCGCGCTTCAAGTAACGCGCGTTTCTTGATCCCTTAGCACCACCGCGGCACCCATGGACACAGTCGATCTTGATCGGCGTTTCTCCGGGTTGGAGCGTCTGTATGGCGTTGCCGCCCACCGCACAGTGCGCGCCGCACACGTGGTGGTGGTGGGAATTGGTGGAGTGGGCTCCTGGGCGGCTGAGGCGCTGGCGCGCAGCGGGGTAGGGCGCTTGACACTGATCGACATGGACCATGTCTCTGAGTCCAACATCAATCGCCAGGTGCACGCCATCACCCCATCGCTCGGCATGGCCAAAGTTCTGGCCATGCAGGAGCGCATCGCCCTGATCAACCCGGCGTGCGAAGTCCACTGTATCGATGCATTTGTGGAGCCGCAGAACTGGCCCGACCTGCTGCCCCCAGGTGTGGATGCGGTGATTGACGCTTGCGACCAGGTCAAGGCCAAAGTCGCGATGGGCGAATGGGCGCGACGCAGCAAGGCGCTGTTCGTGACCGTGGGTGCCGCCGGTGGAAAGCGGCTCGCCCACAAGGTGGATGTGGCCGACCTTGCGCAAACCACGCACGACCCCTTGCTCGCCAAAGTGCGTTACCGCATCCGCAAGTTGGCGGGAAGTCGCAAAGTGGGCGAAAAGCTCGGCATTGCCTGCGTGTACAGCAGCGAACCCGTGCAGGCCGCAGACCCCTCTTGCGCTGTCCAGCAAGACAGCACGCTCAACTGCCACGGCTACGGCTCCGTGGTGGCAGTAACTGCCACATTCGGTTTGTGCGCAGCAGGTTGGGTGATTGACCGGATCGCATCCGCAAAAGCACTGCCGGCAAAGCCAGTGACGGTGTGAATCTGGATATAATCGCAGGCTTGGCAGATTGAGGCTCGCTACGCGGGCTGCAAACTGACGGGACGTTAGCTCAGATGGTAGAGCAGCGGACTTTTAATCCGTTTGTCGTGGGTTCGATCCCCGCACGTCCTACCAAATTCACAACGCCAGATATAGAAAGCCTGCTACA